>ENA-OWMY01000035-OWMY01000035.1-metagenome-genome-assembly--contig:-NODE-35-length-37968-cov-5.836072_pt1 | contig 37968 bp, 48 predicted proteins | sample MGYA00245358_ERZ651122 | MGnify/ENA primary metagenome ERZ651122 (study PRJEB26857, sample SAMEA4031752) | metagenome | biome: human; feature: oral; material: saliva | place: Philippines | collected 2014 | study...
ATTATGGCAATGTAGTAGGCCAAGGCTCGCTCGTAAGATACGAGATTGAACTTACTCGGATGTCACCGATGTCACGGTCTGTTGGTACTGGATCAGCAAATTGGAATCTCAACATATTACTGTCGCCCGGACCACCAAGGTACCATGTGCCATAAGGCGTGCCTTTGTCGTTATAAATTCCGCCAATTAAGCTAGATTCCGAGCGAAATCCTACTGGAACACCCCCCAATCCTAAAATATAGCAATTTCGTTCTTTGTCACTACCTTGTGCCTCGTATCCTACACCACCTCTACGAATGACGCCGAACCAACCCCACGAAAGACCGCCAAATTGGTAAGTAACTAAATCATTTCTTCGTCTAACTTTCAAGAATGAGTTTCCGAGTTTAGATTTAATATTTAAGGTTCGCCAGCCAGTATCACCAGTCAAGACTTCCCAGCCTTGATTTCCGCTTCCTTGCCTCTTTATCCACTTGAGAGCTCCATTTGTTACAGCCGTGTCAACGTATGTTGTGCCGACTGGTGCTGTTATTTTTCTTTCAGGAAAGCCCGTTCCGTGAATTTCGTACTCGTTAACTTGTCCAGTATTCCCGCTTGTTGACGTTGGAAGCGTAACACTTCCCCCACCATCTGAAAGTGTTAGAGTTGTCCCGCTCAAGATTAGTTTTTGAGGGATACCCACACCATCACGGCCATTTTCACCTTTAGGACCAGTTAAACCAATAGGTCCTTGAGGTCCAGTAGGTCCAGCCGGTCCAGTTTGCCCGATTGGTCCTTGTTCCCCACGTTCCCCTTTTTGTCCGTCTTGTCCTCGTTCGCCTTGCAAACCTTGAGGGCCAATAGGTCCGGTAGGTCCTTGAATCCCGTCCGCTCCTTTAGGTCCAGTATCCCCTTGTGGTCCACGTTCCCCAGTTTCTCCTTTAGGTCCTATCTGTCCTTGAATACCTTGTAAACCTTGCGGGCCAGTCAATCCTTGCGGTCCTTGAGGTCCGATTGGTCCACGCTCTCCAGTTTCTCCCTTGTCGCCTTTTGGTCCGGGGGTTAGTGAGATATTTTGTAACTCTTGCTTAGTTGCAAAGTTGCTTGTATCAATTTCTGGTTCTGGTTTAGTTTCAAGTGCTTGTAAACGTTGAATGATTTTTGAGTCGTCATACGTTGTACCTTCGACATGAATATTCTTGATAGCTTCTTTTAGTTCGGCTTGTGTAACAATATCAGTTACAGCGACAATTCTTTTCGTTTCTTTCTCGATAACGGGCAATTCGCTATGTTTATCAATTTCAGATACACGAACCCCAAACGAGAATTTCAAAATATCTGCCGATTGTACGACTTTTTCAGCGTAAACGAACCCGTCAACGATTTCATCTGTCGTAATTAAGCTAGTATCGAATGGAATAGATACAAGATTGTCTTCGACTGCTCCAGCAACTTCCAAAAGCCGATTAGTTGTTTTAAATTTGAATAAAACGATAACTTTTTCAGCGTTTAGACCGTTTAGCTTTATTTCGATATAAGCGTTGTTCTTGTCGTGACTGTAAAATTCTTCTTTAACTCTATTCAGTCCATCCCGAACGTCAACGCAAACTCCCGTTTGTCGTTTAATAACTTTTTTCAAAGGTTGCCCCCTTTCATTTTAAAATTAAAAGGAAGCCATAAGGCTTCCCTTTTCTAGTCTTTCTTAGGTTCTGTATAAGTTAACGCTCTTTCACTATCTGAAAGTCCGGCGGTTGTCGGATCATTGACAACACCAACCAATACAAGAAACGCAAATAAAACATTGATAAACACTAGAATTTTATCAACTGTGTCGCCAAACTCTAGTGAAAAATTAAAGATATTCGCAAATGCTTGTGCAAGTAGTGCCATAGCTGGTACTAAGGCAAGCCAAAAGTTTTTATTTTTAAGTCGTACTAACCAGTTAATTTTATTCATCATTTTCCTCTTTAATTTCTAGTTTGAGAAATTTCTCAAACAATACTTTGATAGCACCGTTTCCGCCTAATTCAACGTAGCTTTCATAAAGTCGTGAAAGTTCTTCGATTTCATGTTGACTTGTATTTCCACGTCGTATTGCTTTTTTTAAGTTTTCTTGCAATCGAAAGCGTTGTAACCGTTGCAAGCCTTTTCCGATTAGCGAAAGATTTTTATTGTTATCTTTCCCAATTTCCTCGACTGCATGAACTGATTTTTCAAGATCCCCGATTTTATCCGTAAGAACGTTGATTTGTTTTTCAGTTTCTTTTGTATTCTGCGTACTTTTGAACGAGAAATAACTCGGAATAATCACAATTAAAACGGGCGTGAGTTTATCTAGTAAAGTTATAAATTCCAATTAAACCACCCCTTTTCTAAAATAGCGGTCTATTGAACGGGTTGTGTTTCTAGCTCGTTTGACGGCTTAACAGTAGGCGCTTCCCACTTCCAAAGTCCAATTTTTCCGTTTTGGTGCAATACTTCTAATTGTTCCAGCGTTTGCCCTTCATAAGTGAACGGTTCATTTACTTGTACCATTACACGCTTGCCCTCTTGGAATTGCTCGATATGGTTCGGATTTTCAAGCGTGAAAATTTCTTGAGGTTGATAAACTTTACCAGTCTGCCCTAAATCAACCAATTCAAGCCCTTTTTTGTAAATCGTAGGATCTAGCGGGTTATCCGTATCAGTAACGCGAGCCAATACAGACCAGTTAGCAATAGCTTTCACTTCCGCAATCTGCGTGTCTTTTTCTGCTAGCTTTTTGTTGTATGTTTGTTCTTGTGTGATTAAATCTTCTTGTAATTGCTTCACGCTATCGGCTGGATTGAACTCGATAGTCACTTGAGCCAATACTGCTTTAATTAAATCGTCATTTGACTCGTTTGTTCTATCGCCAATTAAAACACGGTCAAAAGCTGTGTATGGTTCTTCTTGACGGATTGCTACGAAAGTACGGTTATTGCCTTGTAAAAATTTGTTAACTACTGTAAATGTCATATGTTCTCCTTTATTGTTCCAATTTATTTTTTACTTCTTCAAATAGAGCCTTTAACTGCTCGTCTGATTGAATGATATTATGAATTTTGTCTAGTTCTGTTTGAACGTTATGTAACTGTTCTTTTGCCTCATCACGTTCTGTAACGTTAAACGCTTGTTCAATAGTCTTATTCGCTAGTTGAATACCAATGTTTTGAATTACTTTATCTGTTGTGTTCATTTTTTACCTTTCTTATTTATTCCCGTTCCAGTATTTGAAGAATTTGTACGGTAGTTTCGCTCCACCGTCTGAGATTACACGGAAATTCCAGAAAATATCATTGAATAGTGCTTCAAGTGATTTTCCTTTAAAAAACATTTTTTCGACGCCTAAGACCTCTGTTGTACGGATTTTTTCGAGTCCTACAAGTTCTCTTTGAGTCATATCTATCCAGACGACTGGTGAATTATCAGCGCCATGTTCACGAAATTCAATGCTTCTTCCATACAGCGATACAATACTTCTGACATTATTGTCTTTTCGTCCATTCCAAATTTGAATCCCAGCGGTTGTGTGGTCACGGTCTATCAAATAATTACGACTACTTAAAAGTCCAATATATGCTCCGGGTATATCACCTACTATATTATCTCTAATAGTCCCTTGCCAAAATGTAAGTGATTGTAACGGTCTTTGAGCAAATTGATTTTTAATACCTACTCCGTGTCCGTTCAATTCAATCCATCCAGTCTGCAAGTCAAAATCAGTAATACCATTTAATGACGAAAGTTTCCCACCTTTTATCACGTTTGCTGTTAGACCGTCTGCGACAATATTTTTAGCTGAAATATTGATAATTCTAGCTTGGCTTGCGTCAATCTCTCCGATATGAGCCGTGCCAATTTGAGCGTTTCCAATCATAGTCTTCTTAATAACACCGTCTTTGATATAAGTTTTTTCTCCGACTGAAATCAATCCCTCATTGATTTTAACCGAGCCGTCAGGGTTTAGGTTGATAGCGCCTAGCACGTCCCCGGGGCTATTCAAGACTTTAACAGACCATGAATTAGATAGTAACGTCATTTGTGCCCGTGTTGCCTCTGCCGTCTGTTGAGCCCGTCTAGCTTCCTCTGCTACTTCAATCGCTTTTGCTTGAGCATTCTCTGCTTTATTTTGGGCATTCTCTGCTAAGTCTTTAGCCTCGTTTGATTTTTTGTAGGCATCGTCAAATTGACTAGGCTTGTAAGTTCCAGTTCTACTCCCCCTAACTAGAATAGGCTCTTTGAACTCAATCCATCCATTCTTAGCCATGTAAATATAAAATGGATAGTTATAATCTTCACCAAAAGCAAAATCCTCTTGAACTGTGAAAGTTTTTTGAAACTCTTGCCACTCATTTAGAGGTGGTCTATTTTTACCAATATCAGACGATAGCAAGGTTTTATTCAAACCGTGGTTTTTGACGTTGAAAGCAAAGGTGCTATCAGGATATTCTCTGATACGATACTTAAATCCGAGCGTGTACGTTTCACCCTGATAGATTTTTTTTACGTAAATAGGTAACGTGAAACCACTGAAATTATAACTAGTCAATCCTTGTGCTTTGATAGTAAACACACCATCTCTTACGGATACATTCACTCCATTTCTAGTAGCATTTACTAGCGTATGCTTATCCATAGTCATGGAATTAACGACCAGGTTATTATCATCTGTAACGTACTTACCGACTTCAGTTTGGAATATCTCGCTACTCATGACAAGACGTGATAGCTTGTCAGGTGCGTCGCTTTCAGTTTTACCGAGGATTCGCTCGTAAATCTTGTTTGATTCCGTGAGCTTGTTATATTCGATCGTTTGAGCTGTAATCTGCTTGGACAGATTCAGCAGATCGCGTCCTTGATCGTTTTGAATACGATTCAATTCGCTCATTTCGCCCTTGCTTGCGAATTGTTGAGATACTTTGGACACAATCTTACTATAAATTGTGTCACCGTCAACGCTCTTTACCCCTTCCGTGACTTTATTTTGTAAGTCCGGACTTGATAAGATTTGCTGCTTGATCTGGTCTGATAGCTTGCTAGCGTCTGGAAGCGTTCCAGCTTTCTTCAAGGCTTCGTCAGTTCTGCGTTTATTTTCTTCGCTTGCTTGTTCTGTTGCTTTCTTGAATTTATCGAATTCTTTTTCAAGCTCAGATGTATCAAATTTTAACTTTTTAAGCTCCCACTCCGAACCATTCCAGATATACATTTCTGTATCTTCGCCAGCCGTCAAGTAAAGAATATCACCACGACGGATTGTTCCGATTGGCTCGTCTTTCGGTTTAGTTGCGCCATAATAAACGGTATTCTTACCATCCGCACTCACAAGAGCCCTTGTAGCGACCGCCAGAGCACTTTCTGCGAATTCTTTACTTTGTCCCACGCTGCGAATAATTGAGCCTTCAGAGCTTATTTGTTTTTGAACGCTTCCGATATCGTTACAAGTGACTTTATGGTTAATCAAGCGCCCCGTAACGTCATAAGAACTTTCAAACGAAACAATCCGAATCTTTTCACGGAATCCAATCGTTTCGTTAATAGCCATGATATAATCACCGGCCCGTGGTTGCGTGTATTGATAGCCGGCTCTGGTTAAATCTTCCATATCAAGTTGGACTGATATCGAATATGAGTTATCTACTTCAAATTTTAAGCGTTCTAATAACTTTCCGGTATCTTTATAACGTTCATCCGTTACTGGTTCGCCTTCGATACGTCCATAGATACGAGCTAGTGGACTTTCATATTCAGACGTATATCGTCCCTTACTTTGGTCTTCTTCATCTTTCCACGCACCGAGTCCGCGTTTATATGTAATGAACTTGTTGATATTTTTTTCAATCACTAGTTCATTCATATTGAAATTTTTCCGGACGACCGTCGATAGATCCGCACCGATTTTTTTAGTAATTAAGACAACTTTTCCGGAAACTGAAAACTCGAGCCCAGCAGCTTTTACAATGTCTTTTAACATTTCTAAGCGCTTGGCATTTCCGAAGTTCTCCTTACGAATAGAATTCACTCTTACGCTTGGCTCAATCTGATATCGATAACCGCTATCTTTAAAAATGGCTTCAATATACACTTCAAAACGATGTGATCCGTTGAATTCGGTATAACAATTTGAATGCTCGAAGTCATAAAAGAATTGGTGAACGGCGTCGAAGGAAACGGAAAGATTGTGCCCCTCGTCCCGAGGCTTGGCGTAAACAATGCTATAAAATTCGCCGTTAAGCTCAAATTTCCATCCACGGTCAATTTCAAATAAAACTCTATCATTTGAAATAATAGTCCCTGAAACTGAACGCTCACCATTTACGGCATTTTTGACCGTGAATTCAACTTGCGCTCCGAAACTTTCGCCTCTTTCATTGTAAAATGTAAGCAATGTTTCCCTCCTTCCTATTTGTATAGTTCCTTAAATCCGATGATCTTGATTGTGCCTTTAAAATTCGTAAGCCAAGGTATTTTTCCGTTGATTTTCGGACGAATCACAAAATATTCAAAATTAGTCCGGTTATTGACGTTCGTTTCATTCGTCCCGTCCGCTAGCACCGTTTCAATCCCACGCAAGAGAAGCTTCTGTCCGGATCTGATCGGCGTTTCTGCGTGCTGATAAGTAAACCGACGGCCGTCAATTATAAGGAAAAAATTCGTTTGTTGATCGTTTGCTGTTAATTCAACAATAAACGGAACTTCTAACTGACTAAGTATAGCCGTCCCCTCATAATCAAACGTATCCGCTGAAAGTGTGATATTCTTCGGAATTGTTTCGCCATACGGCAATTCCGCGGTTACAAAACCAAAAGAAACGTTATACTTCAATCCAGCAGAAGATTTTCCGATGAATTCATATTCAACCGAACCATTATTGACGACATTATAACGATATTTCCATACTCTGTGAGGTATCGTTATAATGTCTAATTCGCCCGTTGTTTTTCCGGGTAACTCGAACCCATAAAAATAATCCTGCGTAGGGCGCATTTTGGTAATGTAAAAACCATCATCACCTAAAACATATCGATTCAGTTCGTCTTTTTTATCAAAAAAGTCTTCCATCGTTGGGACGGTAAGCCTTGCTTTTACTTCTATTGTTTTTTCGGTATAGGTCAAGCCGTCAAAAATTCGACCATTACGACCTTTTACCGTTCGTGTCGAAATATCCACGGCCGGGGAAGAATCATCGACCGTGATATTATATAAGCCTAGGTCGGACAATCTCCGAATCTGACCGTCTTTTTCAATCAATAAATCCATGAGTCCCCCTTACGCGAAATATTCAGAAAGTGCTTGTTTTCTAGCGTCTTTCTCTTTGATTGTTGTATAAATCTTGTCGCCCACAATTTCGTTATGGACTTCAAATTTCCGTTCAGATAATTGCGAGTTTTTAACGTCGTTGCTCAAGTTTTCAAGTGAAGAACGAACACCCGCACTTGTGACGCTTGCTGACGTGGTAAGTACGCTATTTGTTTGGTAATCTTGATCGGTGATGGCTTGCGCGTATTGTTTCGATACGTCGTTAATGTCTTTCACCCATCTAGACATACCATTATAGAGCCCTTCACCAGTGAAGCCCCCTATCTTATCCATAACCCGTGATGGTGAATGGATAGAGAGAGCAGAACGCATAGTTCTAGCAATGCTTGAAGCGATTCTGCTTGCAAGCGAATATAGAGACCCAGCCATCGAGGCAAGACCATTATATAGACCGGCACCGGCATTATAACCGACGTTACTCAATAAGCCCGGAAGGCTTCTAAACGTTGCGGCAATGTTATTTTTTGCACTAGAAGCTAGCGACGTAACGCGAGACATTCCCGTTTGCATTGTGCTAGCAAAAGAACTCATTGCGCTTGTTGCGCTCGTTGTAACATTTTTAAACGTATCATTGAACGTTTTAACCATCTGCGCACCGCTTTGACTGCTAACTTGTGAAATTTTATCAAGTCCAGTTTGAACCGCTTGGCCTGTCGTTTGCATGGCTTTTGTAACGGTATTTTGCATTTCTTGATAATTTTTAGTTATCGATTGTGATAACTGCGTACTTGATTGTTCCGCGCTTTTTGAAACGCGATTGAAATCAGATTCCGCGCTTTTTGCTAACGTATTTGTTGCGGCTGTTGCGCCCGATTGCATTTGTTGGAAATTGGAAACAACTCCAGAATTCGCAATAGAAGCGTTCTTGTTCGCGGTACTCGATACGCCGGACGTGCTAGCGTTCGCATTGTTAAGCAACTGATCTAGTTGATAGCTTGCGTTTGCGTTTAAATCACTAACGTTTGAAACAACGTTTGAATTCATGGTGCTTGTCTGCGCCGTTGCGTTTGTTTGCGCTTGTGTAAACGCCTTATCGCTATTTGTTGCGAATTGTTGAGCTAGCGAAGTCCCGTTTTCGTTCATAAGACCAAAGTTAGACAAAACATTTTGCTGCATTGTCGTAGTCTGAGTTGTAGCGCTATCGGTAATACCTAGCATATTATTATTGACGTCCGTTAGCATAGCGTCCGTTGACGTGCTAACGCTCGATTGCATTTGTTGGTAATTCGTACTTACGCCCGTATTCGCAAGGAAAGCGTCCGCGGTGATTTTAGCCGTTGTCGTTCCGCTTCGAGCTTCGATATGGTCCGATGTCGCGCTGATTGTCGCTTGAACCTTCGCTCCGCCTTCTTCAGACTTACCAGAAATAAAATCCCAAAGACCACCGAAGAAGTTTCCTACTGCTTCGCCTACGCCTTTAAGAGCGTTCGGGATGAACTCGAGCAATGCTTTACCGAATCCCGTGATAATATCCCAAGCTGCTTTGACGATGTTTGGTAAGCCCTTAATAATCGCCATTGCGAGTTGGACAATTAATTGCCAACCGGCCACAATAAGTTGCGGCAAGGCTTGAGCAAGTCCATTGATAAATTGACCGATAATCTGAACCGCACTCTGCGCGATCTGTGGTAAGGCTTGAATTAAACCTTGAACCAATGTAACAATTAAACGAATACCACCTTGCAAGATAGCCGGCAAGTTTTGGAGAATCGTTTGAATGAATCCGATAATAACTTGTGTTGCAATCTGAATAATCGTCGGCAACGCTTGAACGATACCTTTTACGATATTCATTAAAATTTGAATCCCTTGTTCTAAAATCTGAGGGAAATTCGCTTGCAAGTTATTGATAAAGTTCGTCGCAATTTGTTGAGCTGTTGAAAGTAATTGCGGGATATTTTGCAAAATCCCTTGTGTTACGTTTACCAGTAATTGCATACCGATAGAAAGTAATTGCGGTAATGCTGATAGCAACGTATTTACAAGCGTTCCGATAATCGTTATCGCTGAAGATATTAAAGAGTTGGAATTTTGCCCCACCCCTTGCACTAAGCTAGCGATAAGCTTAATTCCCGCGTCAACGATAACCGGGAACATTGTCGCGAATGCTTGCGCCAGTTTTGCGATTAAGTCCGCACCGGAAGCGATAAGTGCCGGAATTTGTGACGTGATACCCGTAACAAGATTTTGAATAATTTGTGGTCCTTTAGTCGTTACTGTGTTTAGTAACTGATCTATTTGTTGTCCGAATTGGCTATTGATTAAACCTAAACCGGCGACAACAAGCCCGAGAATAGCTGCTGGACCAATAGCAGCAAGAGCAATTCCCATAACTGAAGAAATTCCGCTTGTCATCATGCTTAAAATCGAAAGACCTTGTGAAGCAGCGCTTCCGATAACCCCCGGAATTCCCGCCATTTTACCCGTGAAGTTAGATATTAAACCGCTAGCTGTTTGTAAACTACCCGCTGTAACACTTCCGAATTCTAGCGTTTTAGAAGCAACAAACCCCAAACCTTTAGAGAGTAAGGAAAGTTTGTTGACCGCCGGACCAAACGCGAAAGCCCCTACAACGCCAGCGATAGCTGGTTTTAGACTAATCATCACGCTTTCAAATTTCTTAGCTTGTTGCTCGGTCATTTTTGTACCGTTCAAAAACTGATTAAGAGCTGGATTCAATGAGTTTAAAGCGTCAAGGAATGTTTGCAAGCCTTTAGAGTTGGAAATTTTATCCACTAGCTTATCAACGTATTTTACTAACGTTGTAAGCACCGGTAAGACTGCCGTCCCGACCTTAATTTGCAACGTTTCAAACGAACCACTCAAGGCCTCGATAGCCCCTTTTAAGTTGTTCAATTTTTCCGCTGCTACTTGAGCCGCCGTTACTTTATCGATAGCGGCTTGCATATTGTTAGCGCCGTCTGCTCCCTCGTTCATTGCGATAGTTGCAGCACGCACCGCGTCCGTACCGAACATGATCTTCAAGGCCATTTGTTTTTCTGCGTCTGTTAAACCTCCCAGTTTATCTTTCAAAACTTGAGAAATTTCCGCGAACGATTTTATTTTTCCTTCTGCCGTGAAGAATAGGTTCGCTCCTTCATCGGTTATGATACCGAGTTCGCGCATTGCTCGATATTGCCCTTTTGTTGAAGGTTGCAAGTTCATAAGCATTGTCTTGAGCGATGTCCCGGCGTCTGAACCTTTAAGTCCGTTTTGCGCGAATACTGCGAGGGCATTTGTGGTATCACGGAATGATAAACCAAGCCCTGAAGCGACCGGCGCGACCATAGAAAGCCCGTACTTCAATTCGTGGACGTCTGTCGCTGAAGCGTTCGCCGCTCCCGCTAGTTGGTTTGCTGCTTGCGTTGCGTTCATACCGTCACGCTTGAACGCGTTTAAAGCTGTCGAAGTAATTTCCGCCGCTTCTTTCAAGTCGAGCTCCCCAGCGGTTGCTAAGTTTAGCGACGCGGTAAGTCCACCGTTTAGGATGTCTTGCGTGGAAACCCCAGCTTTTGCTAGTTCCCCCACGGCGTCCGCTGCTTCTGCTGCTGAGAAGGCTGTATCTGCCCCGGCTTTAATAGCTGCGTCGTTGAATTTCTTCATCGTTTCCGCGCTTTCACCAGTAACAGCCTTGATATTGCTCATTTTAGCCTCGAACTCGGCCGCTTTTGAAACGGTGCTCTTGATTGCTTGCTTTCCAAGATCAAAAGCCTTATATGCAGCAGCAACTCCGATAACTTGTTTCAATAACATACTAGAAGCATTTGCGGCGCTATTCGTATGGCTTACAATTCCAGTTAAAGCACTGACGGCTTTCTGTCCGGTTGTTTGAAACGCATTTCCGAGTGAACCTCCGACTTGTGTAGCGAGTTTGTTCGTTGCTGATAACAAACGCCCACCGAATGAGTTACTAACTCGATCCGCGAAGCCGTTTGCTTTTGTTGTCAAGCCTGAAAACAAGCTAGACCATGATGAATTGATAGGATTCAAAACACTTTGACCGAGCGAGCTTGTCACTCGTTGCGCTGCCGATAAAACGCGAGCCTCGAAAGCTGCTAAACTATTGGCAATGTCATTAAACGCGGACTTGTAAGGTCCACTCATATTTTTAGCAGAATTCGCAAATACCGAACCGATTGAATGAGCTTTCGAGCTGATTCGTGTCGCCATTGAATCAACACTATTCGCCATTTCTGCAAAAGCACTCTTTGGTGATTTTATCGCGTTTACGATATCAAAACTAAACGCTTTTTTAAACCCTGAATTAACTTTTGGACCGAACGACAAAATTTCGTTTTTCATCGTCCCAAAAATGCCTTTTATATCATTTGATAGACGGATAAGGCCATTCCTCAAGGGTTCGGGCAATTTTGCGCCAATGTTTGAAGCGATACGTTGAAGCTCACCCATAGCGATTTTTAAGCCACCAGTCAGACCTTGACCGATTTTAGAGCCTATCGATTGATTATTGCTAGCTAGCCGGTTCATTAATTCCCCAACTTCGCGAATCATCTGATTGGCGCTTTTAGAAGCAGATTGCGCGGCCGTTTCAAACGCTTTTTTAGTTGAATTCACGACCTCGTTCATCGCCTTATCGTATTCGGTTAAATCCGCACCAATAAGGGCTTCGATTGAGCCATCAAAAGCCATCACTTCACCTCCTTTTTTCTTTTTTTAATGTCTATTTCGGAAATGCTCGTTCAATCGTTCAATTTTCGCGAGTAAATCCTCGTTATTTCTATTGTCGTTATCTTTTGGACTGAATAAGCGTCTAACTTTATCACGATCCTTTTTCTTGCTTAACTTGCTTACTTCCGCTTTTTTAGCGTTAAGCGTGTATCGTAAATTAAAGGCAAGCTCGACAAGATTTTCTCTTTCTTCAATACTGCGATAGTATAGACCTTCGCGAATCGCGTCAAGCTCCCTTTTACTGCAAGAATAAATGATTCGTGTATCTGTTAGACCTAAACGGGCGCACTCGATTAAGAGATTGCGTTCTTCAACCTTCCAATTTGTGCTTCCGTTTGTTCGATCTGGAATTGTGCCGTTGCTTGATCTTGTGCTGTTTCTGCTTTCGCCTTCAAATACTTCGAGGCCAATTCGAGCTTCTCGATATACTTCAAAACTTTTTCGTTGAAAAAACCTGAATCCACCATTTCTTCTTCAATAGCTTTAAAGATAGGCTCGGTAGTTGTCGCGTCCAATTCTTCCAATTTAGCTGAAATAGCTGTCAATGCTTCCTCGTCTGAAATAGCTTTCGCTTTTTTAGACGCGCATAACTTGATTAAATCAACCAACGCCGAATCGTTACGCTCCACGATACGAAGGAATAACGCGCCCACGCCGTCTTCGTTTGGTTGTCCGTTGTCGTCGCGACTTGACAATTCGCGATTGACTTTAAACATAAGCATATAATCAAATTTAATTTCGATTGCACGGCTTCCGACTGTAAATTCCATAGTTTATACTCCTTTTAGTTAAAAAAATAAAAGCAAAAGGGCTTTTGACGGCCCTCTTGCTTGAAAAATTAGCGTGTGATGTTGTTGTAATCGCCAGTTGTTTCGCCCGGATTTTGGTAATCATATACTTCATTAAGCATATTGATTTCTTCGGTTGAAAGCGGGAATTTCCCGTCGCGAAGACGTCCAACGATTCCGACTGTATAGTTAAGTTCAGTAAATCCATCGATTGCGTCGTCAAATTCGATATCGTCTGTGATTTTACCGTAACCGAATTGTGCTGGATAAGTGTCTTTACCAATTGACGTTTCTTTTACGCTTTCGTCAACGATAACGCGCCAAATTTTGACTGATTCACCCGTTTTTTGAGCGTCCAAAATAACTTGAACTGACGGATCTTTTGGTGCAAAGTATTGAGTCAACTCGATTGAGTGCTCGTCGGTTGCTTTTTCAAGCAAACGCCCTTGTTGTGTTTGCTCGTCGATGTACTCACCACCCATAGTAGTAGAACCATCTTTACGATAAGCTGGAAGCATTGCTCCCGTGCCTTTTTCTGCGTGAATTGATTGAATAAAGTAAAATACTTTTTTCCCTACGATTGGCTTCGCAATCGTAATTTTAATTTTTGCCTTTTCTTCTGCTTCACCCATATTTTAAAACTCCTTTTTAATAAATTATTTCTGTTAAATTTAAAACGATATGATAGACCTCTCGACCTACTGTATTATCTTTTAAAACATTTGTAGCCATTCTCGAATTTCTTCCTATACGCCTGATAGCTTCAGAGCGCACTCTTTCGACCTCTCCGCGACTTTCATCACCCGGAAGGAATATATCCACCTGAACGCCTAAATCCTCGATAATCAGCCCCGTTTGGACTGTTTTCGACGTGTCCGAGCTCGTTTGACCGATAACGATAAACGGCTCTAGCGTTTCCGGTTCCGGAAGATTGAAATAAATCGGAAGGTTTAACGGCTTTAACTTTTCGCGAATATTCGCGAGCGCTTTTACTGAAGGTGTTTCAAAAGTCATAAATCACCTCCTAAACATTTTGTGAAGATTCTTGAATAGAACCTCACTTTCTTCTTTCAATGCCGGACCGAGGAAAGGTTGCGCCTTCATTTTACGCGTTCCAAGTTCCACATAGACGGAATAACCAGCGGGGGACGTTACTTTGTAACGTAACATTCCCACTCTAGCAACGAAAATACCGTTCCGCATGAATCCGGTATCTACCGCTGCTTTCATTTTAGCTTTACGCTCAACCCGTAAGGCCGAACGTTGAAGCTCCGCGCTTACTGCCCGTCTTGCCTGTTTTGGTTTACCTTGTACGCGACGAATGAACTTATCGAGCCCCTTGACTTTATAAGTAAAACTCATAAATAAATCACCGTGCTATTATGATGGTATCTTTTGCCTTTGATTTTCATTTTCTTGCCCTTGTAAATCACTTCGGAAAAATCCTTGTGGATACCTTGCAAGTGCAACTTGAACGCGTCGAAGTCGTACTTACCAAAAAGCCCCATCATTTCATAATTTGACATGGCATTCTTCATACAAGGTATCGGGGAGCTGTTACGCTTTCCCGTTTTCTCGAATAATTCATCGCTTGGACGTGTTTCAAAAATCAAAACAACGCGATCATTATAAATCATACGCGCCCCCTTTTTAAATAAATCTAGCGATTCCACGGGCGCGATTTTTGACTGCTAGGCTTTCTAAAATCGCCTTGTTATCATCTGTTAGATAGCTGTCTTCCCAAGTGAAGCTCCGGCCTTCTTCGCTGTCAGCGGTTGCCCCTTCAGAATTTAAGCGGTTAAATCGACTAACAGCCACGTCACGAAGAATATAACTTACGCTATCCGGCAATTCTGCCAATGGAAAGTCTGAAAAGCGGTTGACGAACGCGATAACACGCTCGAAGCTATCCTTCACAATTAAGGCCAAAAGTTCGTCTTGTTCTTTGTCGCTTTCCGGGATTCCTTTCAACAAACGAATTTCTTTCGTTACTTTCTCTAGTTCAATAGCTGCCATCGTTTACCTCTTAGATTATGCTGCGACTGTTACTTTTTCGATTGTTGTTTCAACGACACCTTCTGGAATTTCAGCAAAGAGAACGTTTGCTCCAAAGAATACAGACTCGAAAGTGAGATTCTTCAATGCACGATCGCGAGCTACTGCGATAAGTCCAGTTTCATCTGTGAAGTCCGCAAACAATCCGCCAAGATCACCACTTGCAACGTTCAAGTTTGCAAAGACGAGATTTTCGATTGCTGTCGTGTAGATTTTTCCTTCTGGTACACCGTTCATCACGATCACGTTTTGCATACCCAAGAAATTCTTGAGCAAAGTCATTCCGAAGACGTTAGAAGCGTTAGCACCTACGCCGGCGTTTCCGAGGTATTCAGCAGCTTCAACCGGATTTACGAAAGTAACGACTGGAGATCCTTCAAATTCGTTGAAAGTTGCGATTTTTGCCCACGCTTGAGCAAGTGCGCCTTGCAATCCTTTACCTTTGTTTTTAGTTGGGTTTGCTTTTAAGAATGTAAAGAATTGCTCCTTAATTCCATTTTGAATCTCGCGCATAAGACGAGTATCAGCTTCTGTGATTGCTACTGACGCACCGTGACGAGCGATTGCTTCCGCTGACACGGAACGACGTTTTTTGAACCAAGCGACCTCGTATGCTTGCGCTTTTGCGCGAACCATTTGAGAAAGTGGAATATCTTCACCCTCTGCCGGGTTGGTTGCGTTCACGTCTGCGGTCCATTTGTAAGTTTGGATTTTGAGATCACTTGTCAATTCTTGACGACGTGTGACACCAAGAAGTGTCAATAGATCATTGATATTTTTTGAGAATTTGTTGACAAAATCGATAGACTTAATTTCGCCCAGATTCGCCATTGTTGTTAGTTTTGCTTCAGCCATATTTTAGCCCTTTCTAAATAATTGAATGTTTTCAGCGATTGCTTGTTGACGCTCGTCATCGTTTTCAATCGCCATGATATCCTCTTTCGTAAGCCCGTTAATAGCGCCACGACGAGGCGTACTTTGTACTAAGCGTTCATTGACGCGTTTTTCAACTTCTTTGTCAAAAACATTTCGCAAGTCAGAAATTTTCGCTTTGACTTCTTCGGCTGTCGGAGCGAGGACATGACTAAGGAATTCTTGCGGAAGCCCTTCTTCCACTAGCAACGCCATTGTTGCCATTTTCATTTCTCGTTCTGCGATTGCTCGCTCACGCTCTTCGATCGCTTGGAGTCGTTTTGTTTCCTCTTCTTTGGCGCGTTCGTCCTTGGTTAGCTTCGCGAGGCGTTCACCTTCGCTCTTTGCAAGTTCGAGAGCTTCTGCTTGTTCAGACTCCCAAGTTGCGCGAGCTTTTGCGATCTCCGCTGCGACTGCCTTCCCGAATTCTGCCCGTGTGAAGGTACGCTCTGACTTTTCTTGCTTAGTTTCAACTTGTTCTTCCTGAGTGACGTCTTGCTCAAGTGCTTCAGTTTCAACGGTTGCTTGTGTATTTTCTGACATTTATTTCCTCCGACGGTTACGCCGTCAATCGATATTCTCGTTTTACGTCCGGCGACGAAACAATGCAGCTTTTAAAGTCTTCCGCATAGTCTGGACAATAAAAAAACGGTCTATTCCCGCTTGTCAAGATACCGGATCACCTCCGATCTATTTTGTGTGTTTCTTAATCGCTGTCACGATTCCGGCGATCAGACCGGCAATGATGGACCATCCCACCAATACCAAGATCGCCAAACAGAGCAGACCCGCGGTAAATGAAACAAGGTCCCAAATACTAATCATCATTCTCCTTTCCTATTTTGAGCAAAAGAAAAGCACCTAGATTATTATCTAAGTGCTTATTTTATACAAAATAAACTTTTTGACCTTCCCTCAGCGTTTCCGCTTTTGAAATCAAGATCTCTGAAAAAATGTTTGTTGGAGTTCCCATGACTTTATAGTAATTTTCGAAATCAACGGTCAAAAACTTGCCTACTACTCCGGATTCGGGGATATTTTTGTCTAAATTAACAGACGTCCCGAATGGTAATTGTAAAATATGTTTAATCTTCATATTTTTTCAGCTTCTCCTTCCAATACTTCAGATTCTTCTTTGTTTGTTCGCTTTCGTTTCTAGGTATATTATACCTCTTTTCTACCGAAAGTAAATAGTTTTGCGCGTCTATTTCAGCTTTTATTTTACTAATATTATCGTTTGGATCAATTTTCCCGTTTCTATACTGTTCTGCATGATATAATTCTTCCAACACTTCTGAAATTGTCGGTTTGGTATGCAATATAATAGTTTTTTCGTTGTAATTTACAGCAGCCGCGCCAATTTTCTTCAGATATTGGTCTCCCACTGGACTTTGGAAAATTACACCTCCGTTTTGTCTAAAATCTCTAGTCAAACGATTTTGTCTTGCTATATTTATCGGGCGTCGCTTATTTGAATCTTTATTTCTAAAAAGCGCTTTTGATTTATCGCTATCGTCTTCAGGTCTGTTTTCCTCGTTCAATTCTCCTTCATCCGGCATAATAGTTGACCGGCAATTGTAATGGAACGGGGGCATATTAACCCCGACTTGCGCGTCCTCTAGTTTATATAATTTGTCCTCTTGTGCAATTCGCCGGCAAATTTGAGTCGTCCGATTATCCAAAACGACCAAAATCCGATAATATTTCAAACCTTCGCGCTTGTATCGTTTTATGGTTGCGCGGTTTATGATTGCCGTCGCGTCCGTTCGGACAAGCGTTTCAGCTCGCGAACGTGCCACGTTGAACTCTTTTCGAATTTCTCGAGCCATTTCATGGGGACTATCTCCACGAATAAAACCTTGACGGAAAACCTTCTTCAAGCTATCTGCTAGCGTATCAGTATTTCCCCAAAGTTGCTCGGAATAATTCCGACCGTTGAATGGTGTCTTGATAACTTCTTCGAACGCTGGACGGTTGATTGCACCCGCACGGCCACCGACTGATTTACGATAAGCGTATTCTGCCACATCATAGAGATATTTCTCGAAACTCTTATGCAATGCGCCCGCTAGTACACCAGCCCGATAAACGGCTTCTGAATTTAGCACTTGGAGACGCACCGCCCGAGCTGACGCGTATTGCTCGTTTAAACGTCGCAAGAGCTCGGGATCTTTCTCCGCTTGTTCGCGATACCGTTTAGCGTTTTCTGCATAATCGCTCAAGTCCTCACCGCGGAGACGATTCATTGCATCTTGATAAGTAATCTCGTGATCCTCCGCGAATCGTGTATAAAAATCAAATACTGACCTTTGAAGGCTCACGGATTGCTCACGATAGATTTTTTCCATTTCAGCAAAGAAATTTATATCTTTCCGATCGACATATTCGAAAATCTCACGGGCTCGGCCTGTCCAATAGCGGTCATGATCCTCGAGGATTTTCAGATTCTTCAATTTGTTCGTCATCTGTCACCTCTCCGTTTTCTTCGTGCTTTCCGAACCTTGGCAAGACTTCGAGTTGTTCTTTTGTTTCATCTTTCAAACGCTCGAGCTCGACTTCCGCGTCAATTCCTGTCACTTGATTCAAAATCTCGAAGATTGTTTGCTCACTCACGATTCCATAGAGTGTGCGGACCATTTCGACAATCTCTTTTTCGTTTTGCGGAATATTCGGACGGAATACGACTGCGGTCTCATTGATAAGCTCGTAAGCCGTGCTTTCGTTCCCTTGGATTTTCCAAATATTCACCGCTAGACGTAAGCGACGCATAAGCCCCGCTTCAAAGAGATCTTGTTGTTGCTCGCGATAATTGTCAGCAGCCATCAATTTATATTTCATGGACTCGCCCGATTGAACGCCTCCAAAGTTGCTGTCCAACGTGTTAGGCGTGAACGTAAACCGCAAGATATCATTCACTAGACGCTCTTTGTACGCTTCCGCCCCCTTGCTATCATATTCTTTAATGAGATAGCTTGCGTCTGGTGCTGATCCCCCCGGATTCGGGTTATCGTCCAAAATAAGCACTTGAGCGCGCTTGTATGCCATAGACACCCCAAGGCGCCCGTTTGGATTGATTCGACCGTCATCGAAGAAGTCCTTCTCATCTGCTCCCGTGTACGGGTTGCCTTTAATCAACAAAATCGCGTCATTGCTATTTTGTTGGAAGTTGGCGAGCTCTGACTGTGACAAGTCGTAAGCGTCGATATTGTCCAATACTGACTCATACGATCCGAGGCGTTCTTCGTTGTTGCTGTACTCATTGACTGGTACACCGTGGAAGAAATGCTCTTGCTCATCTTTGAGTTTCATCCCGTCGCTCTTTTGCGAGCTCCACTCGTAAGTATAGACGCGATCGGCTGTATATACCTTGATGATTGTCTTTCGTTTCGCGCCTCCATAGTCAACGTCGTAATAATTGACACCCATCAGCGAATTCTGTTCGTAAGTATCGTCATATATGACGAACGTTTGCTCGGGGCTCAACTTGTACAGTTTTACCCAAGCGACACGATCGCGTTCTGTGACGGTCAAAAGCTCATAGGCCCGACCATAGACGCAAAGATCCTTCTTAATCGACGAATTGTGTTTCTTCTCGTTGTTTTTAGCGGAGAAAGCCTTGATATTCTCAAGCACCACGTCGTCTTCATTCTTATACTCGACCGGATTTCCCAACATATAGCCTTGTTCAAACATGGTGATATATTTCGCGAAATCACTCGAGATACGGTTGTCTGCTGCTGTAGAGTCTTCCTTGTCTGGTCGATACTTGATATTATTATCGCCCTTGTAATAGCGCTTGAGCTCTTGCAAACGCGGCAATTGCTCTTTCTTGTGCCGGTTGACGTATCGCTTCAATTGTTCGATCCATACGCTAGACGCATAATCGATGACCGCGAAGTCTTCGGTCATCATAAAAAAATGGTCGTTCGCATGATCTCCGAAGCGCGTCCCTTTTAAAAAATTAGTAACCAATTTTACCTCCCAAAGTAATATGACGCGTTCTTCATTCGTTCTTGTACTGACTTACTTTGCAAGATACGATCTTGTAACGCGTACCGAATCGCGTCGATACAATGGTTGTATGAATCGACGGGCTCGTTTATGTACTCATTTGTTCTCTTGTCTTTTTTCCATGTATAATTCTCAAGCTCCTCAATCAGCTTCACGCAACGCTCGTCAACCACCCAATCGTATTGAAGTAAGTATTGAATACCTTGCATAACTGACCCCGGTCCTTTCTGTACGTCGATAACTCGAGGGATTCCTGAATTCCGGAGTTCTTGATTCGATTTCTTTTCCGCTGAATCGGCTCGGATTGGCTCTTTCGCATAACCGAGAGACTTTATAGCCTCCGCAATCTTGTCATTCGTAAGTCCTTTTCTGACGTATTCCTCAACGACGTATAGCTTGCGATTCTGATCGTCTATTCGAACGTGTAAGAACGCGCTCGGGTCATTGATGAATCCATAGTCCAAACCGAAATAAGCCGGCAAGTGATCCCACTCGCTTTTATTCAGTAATCGTTTCTCGTATTTTGGAAAGACTAACTTGTCAAGCGTTGCAAACTCTCCTAAAGCGTAAATCTTATAATACGCTTCATTTCTGTTTGCTAGTTCTTCGATATTTTCTTTTGCTACTTCATCAAGAAAGCGATTGTCTTTGTATGAAGTATGATAAACAACTGTATTTTTTGGCTTTTTAACAAAAAATGCATTATATACCCAATTGACTTTTGATACCGGGTTAAACATTAAGAAGATCTGTCTTTTTTTGTGTTTCTTATCCCGAAGGCGTAGCGTCAACTGTGTATAGTCGTCAAGCGTGAATTCCGAGGCTTCTTCCATCACAACGTCAGAAATGCCCTTGATGGACTTGATTTTCTCCGGATTGTCTAACCCTTTAAAAATAAATTGAGCCCCGTTTGGGAGCTCTATCCGATATGCTGAATTATTTACTTTGCACTTGTCGAGTAACTTCCATTTTTCCAAACATTGCTTCACATCCTCGAATATTGAGTCGTACACCGTCGCTCCGACCTTACGCAAAAATAAAACCTTACGTGGATGCTTCCAGTCTTGACAAGCCTTAAAGACTACCTTCTGTATCACTCCGTGACTTTTGCCACTCGAAGCACCGCCATAGTGTACCTCTGTGAAGGTATCATAGTCTGTCAATTTGTCGTATATATGCTTATTAAAAACCCGACTCGGATAATTGAATTCAATCTTGATTCTTGGTTTAGTCGTCGTCATCCCACTCACCCACTTTTATTTCAATTGTCCGTTGAGTGATCTCTTGCTTATCGACAAATAGTCCGAATCGTTTCCCGAGATCAACCGCCGCACTTCGTCGCGTTGATACGTTCGGGACGGCGCTCACGACTTTTTGTGTGCCTTCGCCATCCAAAACCAAAAGGGGCTCGGTCACTTCGCCACGCATAACGGCCGTCAGGAATTCGAGTACCTCTTGCTGATCCGCGACACGTTCCGACTTCAATTCCTCGAGTCGCTCGTCTATATAAGCCTTTACGTTAGGGTTTGTTAGGAGTTGGCTTGCACTCGCTCGAGCTGCTGCGTCCTTCTTAACGCTCGGATAAGCCTTTTTATATGCTTGCGTAGCATTGAGCGAAATGATATATTCATCTGCAAATTTCTGTTGTTTTTCCGTCATCCCATTACAACGCACCCCCTTTCGTCGGTATTTTTTAGCGATAAAAAACAGCCCCGGAAGGGCTGTCGAGTAGAATGGAAAGGTTGACAAGGAAAACTCATGAAAAACCTTGTCGAAGCGGACGGGCGGAATCGAACCGCCTGAAAATATAAATTAAAAATAAAAGGAAGATATGCACTTACTCTATTGTTTGCAAAAACGATTAAATATAAAGGAATCCATTAAACCTTTCGCCCGCGTAAGAAGCGCTTTATTGCGCTTCAAAAAAACTTTTTTTCGTTTTTCTCCTGATAATACAATTTTATCTCCTTTTTTCGTGCATTTTTCCCAACTTTTAGCGACTTTTTAAAAAAACACTTGTATATTTCTTTTCTAGTCCTTCAAAGAACGGTTTAATAATATGACGATAGACCGAATTCTTCGACATAAAGAGCTCGAGCGACACTCCTTCGACGTTCTTTGAGCGTGATACATAAAGAGCCTTGATTGCTTCCCAATTTGTAGCCCCGCACTCCGCCTTGTATTCTTCAATCGCTTGTGCTAGCGTATAGAGTCGAATCAATTCCGGATCATTTTCTTTCATAATGACATTTTTCAAGGCTTCGGGAGTATTCTTTGCAGTCTTACTTTTGATATACCAGTTTTCGTCAAAATTTTGATACGGAAAAGTAATTTCTTCGATACGTTCTTTTATTTCCTTATCGAACGGATAGCGTCTAAGCGCGTCTATTAAATATCCGTATCGTGTTTCAATTCTCAAACTTCCCACCTTTCTAGCCAGATAGCATTTTAAAATTCTTTTTGATAGACATCGAAGACGCCTTTTTTTTGTGATTCTCTATAAGCAATCGCTTCTTCTTTCGTTTGAAATTCGACTTCTTCAAATGGTGACGTTCGATTATATTCCATCCTTGTAGTCTTCAAATACTTTCTCACAATCCAAACTTTCAAAGTTCCACCTCGTCCCCGATTTTAATTTTTTGATATTTTTGTTCATTTATCACAAAAACATTATCATTTATTGTTATCGTGTATAAGCTGCCTATTTTTTTCTTTTCGCTTACAATTCCTTTTATTCCTGATCCTTGATTATCTGCATGATAAACAAGCAAGGTCTGTACTTGCGTGACTTTATTTGACCGCTGCATAAATAACAAGCAAGTTGATAATAGGCAATATCCGATTAAGAAGCGTTTCATTCACTCCACCTCTTCATAAATTTCAATCTTTGCGAATTGTTTCGGACTTATCGTGATAGTTGCTTCTTCTGGTTCAACTTGACTTAGTAAAATACAATTAACATTTCCAAAATCAAGGTTATCTATACTGTTTAAAATATATGTACGATCCTCTTTCACTTTGATTTCTTCTTCAAAGTATGGATTTTTCAATATTATTTTTGTCATTCTTCCACCTCCTCAACTTCCACGCCCTCACAATCAAACACCCAGCCAAAACCAGCTTTTTCTAGCTCTTTACGGGTGTGGTGTAATCTAAAGGAGCTATCTCCACGCTCACTACCTGTAAACCAATCATTATAAAAAATATTATATTTTAGAATACGAAACTCATGTCCAAGACCTTTAACCTTAACAATATACCGCTTTACTTTCTCGACCTCGTATCCGTCCAGCCATGCACGAGCGAAAGCGTCTCTATTCGCATTAACCCAAATTCTTATAGCCTCCCCTGCAATGCTTTCTTTTACAATGTAATACATAACACGATACACATCATCACTTGATACTATTTCTTCATGGAATCTTGAAGAATTTCTGAATTTAAAACCATTTCTTTTTACATTGGCAATCCAATCCGCCACAAACTGAGGAACTACGACTTTCTGCGGTTCGTCTAGTTGTTCAACAAGTTTTAGAACCTCCTCTCTCTCTATATAATCTTTTACACCAAATACAAATAACTTTTTAATTTGTTTAATCAATTCCTGTTTATTCATCTTCTCGTTCCTCTTATTTTATCTCCATATCACAAAATTCAATTTGTTTTTCTAAGATCCCGTTACATACATAAATACTTTGAAAGTTCGGACTGTTTTTAACTTCCATTGTTTCGTCAAAAAATCTCATTCGTCCTTTTGGTATCAGTAACTCGAAATTATTTTGTTTAAAAAGTTCATACCTTGCTTTACTGTCAAATAACCCGTTATTATTCATAATCATAGCAAACGGCAAGCCTAACTCATACAATCTTAAAAAGATTTTATCTCGTTTACTAAAAGGCGGATTGCTTACGATACACTCAACCCCCCCCGGTACTTGTTCATAATCGAAAAAATCTTGTCCTGTTTCAATATGTCCAAAAGTTACTTTTTTTCCTTTTTCTTGTAGCGCTTTTACAAATTCGCTATGTTCTTTATCAAACGGGCACCAGATATGATTGAATTTTTCGATATAAGGCAAAATAATTTCTACTGCATATCTAGGCGTGTAATATTCATCACTTTTGCTTGTTTTAATTTGTTGACTAAAATTCATTCCGTCACTTCCCTTAATTCAACCATCGGGTTATTCAGTAACCACTCGAGATTTTTCGCTTTAATTTCATCGATCGTAAACGTCTGTTTAAACTCGACTGTATAACGCGTTTCGTCTTCAATCTCTATGATATATGTCCCCCGTGTCTTCTTTTCATTTTTCGTTGTAGCGATCAGGCTTCTCAACGTCCGAATATTCGCTCCCGTTTCATCTGCAATTTCTTGTAAAGTCCCGACTGCTGTTAGCTCGTCTTTTCGATAATACGCAAAAGTACGGACTTTCATCGGTGAGCCTAACAATTCGACATCTGTCACCTTGAAAAAATCACAAAGAGTTTCGATTCCGAATTGGCTCGGTAAGCGTGTGCCTCTGAACCATGAAATAACTGTATTGTAAGCATACCCGAGCTTGTCTGCTAAGTCTGTTTTTGCAAGTCCTTGTTCCTCTGTGAATTTTTTCAGATTTTCCCGAAAGCGTTTTTTTTGCTCGTTGTCATATTTCACTAGTGCCATGGTATATGCTCCTCAATCGTAATCTGGTAATTTTTACCGTTGAGCGTGACTTCTGCCCCTTTAACGATTCGCGTTTGTTCTCGGCTCAATCTTTCAATTAAAGAAAAACAGATCTCACCCAGCTCGAAAAATGTTTTATATTGCGAACTATCTTTTTTCCCTTCCATTTCTTCCAAAATTTCAAAATAAGTTTTTTCTTTCATGTTTTCGCTCCTTCCGCTTGAGCTTCTAACCATTCAAACAAGAGTCCGAATTGCTGCACGACTAGATCGTTATCATTGTATTTTTTACAAATTTCTGCAATCGAGGACGCCACCCAATGCCAATACCGGTCAGAACCGAAGCCGGCTAGTTGCGCCATCTGGTTACTTCTAGCCATCCACTCCGGAACTTCCACGCTAAAGAAATGTATATAATTCATCATTCCATTCCTCCACTCTTACATAGATTCCGACAATCTTCGCCCAAAACTTTTCAGAAATTTCACTAGCCACTTGAGCGTCGTCGTTCCAATATCCGACTGTCGTCATGCAATCTTTAAACAATTTTTGTAAATTATCTGTGTCTGGTTTCGTCGTTTTATATTGCCCGTCGTATGTTCCTTTTATCATCGGGAAACACCACTTGACGGTCAGACGAACCGCGCCTTGTATTTTATCCGAGGGAACGTGTCGCGATAGAAGACTTTCAAATTTTGCTCTTGCGTTTTGCAGCTCCACCGGTTCATAAAATACCGGCTTACCATTTCGGACGTTTACCTTTTTTTGCTGGTGTGTCGTTGTTGGAATTTTTTCCATCGGTAAAAAGAATTCAATCATATTATTCGTCCTCGTAAAATACAAATATCATGACGTCTTCACCTAAAGTTTTGATCTCGGTATTAACCCAAACTTTTTTCTCTTTTTCTAGCCATGCTAAAAAAAGATTGACTTCCGTTTCAAATTGTGAAAAGAATCTCACGTTCGACTTAAAAAATTTTACTTGCATATTTTTACCTTTTCTTTTTAGTTTTTTATTTTAGCTTTTCCATACGCGCTTTTGTCAAAGATGAGATAAAGGATAAAGGGGCGGAGCTTGAGCCCCTTTTCCTTTTCTCTTTGACTTTACGAAGGAAAAGTCCTTTTAATATCCTTGAAAAGGATATAGGCTGTTTTTTTCCGGAAAAATACTAGACTTTTTCCTATTTTTCCAATTTCGGAAAGAAAAGAAAAATACTGGACTTTTTCCAAAACTGGAAAAGAAAAATACTGTATTTTTCCTAAGAATTCTTCTAGTATTTTTCCTATTTTTCCTTTTCTTTTATAGGAAAAACAATTCCTTTTTTGATATCGAAACCGTCATGCTCACGGATATAATTCTCGACTGATTTTGTCGATTTTAGTCCTAAATACTCTTTCAATTCATTCACGGTTACGGGCGAAGAACCATCAAAAAGTGCCGAGTAAGCTGTTTCTAATTTCTCGTTTCGCTCTTTCTGATTCTGCTCTTTCGACTTCCGTCCCTCTTGTCCTTTTTGCCACATAGGCTTATCACCGTCAAGCTGGATATCTGCAAGAATGCCCGAATCGTCTAAGAAATGCACCGGATAAGAGAACCACATATTCACCGGTTTAAACTTCGCGAACTCTCGAAGCGTACCTTCAACGCGCCACGCTGTCGATATTTCAATCGCTCGACGTGTGTCATTGATTTTATCAACGTATGGAGCACGTTCTAACACGTCTTGAATTCCTTTTTCAAAGTGTGCTCTCATGCTGCTAGCGTTATATAAATCGTCAAGACTGACATATTGTTGATAATATGTATTATTCTTTTCTTGCAAGGCTTCTTTATAAATTCTGCAAGCCGTATGATTGATCCGTTGCGTGTATAATTCTTCTGTGACTTCTAATTCCACTAAGTCAATAAGAGCGTCAGGATCTCGAGCGAATACTCCCGAACCACTAGCACGGTCCATTGACTTTTTACCGCTCTGCGAACCTTTTGAGTGGTGATGGCAATAAATCACCGAGCACCCGAGCTCTGTCGCTACTTTGTCAAACTGATTGGTAAAGTGTGCCATCTGGTCTGCGCTGTTTTCGTCACCCGTCAAGACTTTATAAATCGGATCAATGATAACCGCGATATAATTCTTTTTGAGTGAACGTCGAATTAATTTCGGCGCTAGCTTATCCATCGGTACGGTCTTTCCGCGCAAGTTCCAGATATCTATATTTTGTAGGTTGTTCGCTTGCAATCCCATAGCCTCGTAAACGTCGCGGAATCTATGAAGACATGAAGCGCGGTCTAATTCAAGATTGACATATAAAACTTTTCCTTGCGTACAATTCCAATTTAGCCATTTTCGACCTTCAGCAATCGCGATTGACATTTCAATTAAGCTAAACGACTTCCCGGCTTTCGACGGTCCAGCTATCAGCATTTTATGACCTTGTCTTAGGACGCCTTCAATTAATTCAGGGGCTAGTTCTGGAAGATTATCCCAGCTATCGCCCAGCCCTTCCGGATCAGGTAAGTCGTCGTTTAAGTCTTCGATATACTGATACCATTCTTCCCAATTCCTTTTTCCGATATTGGTATCAACTAAAAATTGTTTTTGTCCGTTTCGCTCGAAGCCCGGCATACGGGACAAGCGCGACGGGTTACGATTTTGCGTATCGACTGATATTCCGTTCTTTTGGCATATCTTATATAAGTAGTCAACGCGTTTTCGGTATTCGTCATAGCTTCCAGCGTCAACTTTAACGATAGCGTGTAAGGACTTGTTCCCGCTATACACAAGAGCAGCGATAGGAAGCTCAAGTTCTTTATAGATGGCATTTTGCTTTTCAACGCTCATGCTATCCGATTCGACAAGGGCATATCGGTAGTCAGTCACGTTTTCGTTTTTTGCGCCCTTACCATCGAGCGGATTGAAACGAATCCACGCGCCGGCTTCTTGGTGATAATCTCCGAGGACTGCCCCGATATCGCCGTTGCATTTACTAAGAGCTTCAATTAACTGTCCGGCTGTCCGGTCATACGCCCCCTTAGTCGGAAGCCATTTTTCAATTTCGCCCGTTTCGTCGTTGACTTTTGGATAGCTTTCCGTGACGTATCCGACATTTTCAGACGATTCAAATAAGGCCTCGAGGTATCGGATAATTTCTTGGACTGGATTCCAAACTGTAGGCTCATGAATCTCTTTACCTTCTATCCAGTTTTTATCGATAACGCGATAATCTCTATCAATGGTATCGTTCCAGTCTAATTCGTGAGCGCCTTCGCTATCGCTAGAGTACGGATTCACCCACCCGTGGTCTTTTGCAAGTTGGACGATTGTCCCACCGGTTACAATCGAGCCCGCTTGTTCGTTGAAAGTGTCCCACTTTTTGAAACATTCAAATTTACGATACCGACTATCATTTTGCGACCAGCTGTCCCAATCCGACGCGGTATATCCTTCATGTTTTAGAGCCATCCCGACGTTTATCCATTCTTGATAGGATAAAACGGCCGGGTTGATATGCTCTAATAATGGCAACAAGTCAAATTCTCTTTCGTTGTTCATTTTACCCTTTCTTTCCATTTCTTAACTTGGTATATATTCCCTTGCAACGACGCCTCTTGGTAATCTCCAGCCGTTCGCTGCTATTCGGTCAATCATATTTCTAGCACTTTCAAACGACCACATTCCGACGTTTTTAAAACCTCGACTTTCAAGGAAGCGAATCTGTTTCGGTGTAGTCAGCCCCTCACTTTGACGTTTATTCAAACGGTCAAGTAATAAGTTAGCTTTTCCAGCATTCCCAACTTCTTCGGTAAAAATACCGTACTTTTCGAGTGCTCGGAGTTGTTTTTCTGAAGGCGGGGACATTTCCCACCCAAAACTAGGGACATAGCTCGAAAGGTCTTCGGCATGAATTGACATTTCAAATTGAAGCGGATCAACAAGTTTTCGTTTCCGTTTTCTCATTTCAGCAAGTTGTTTCGCAAGTGCTTCTTCACGTTCTGCCACGACGTCTTCAGCGCTCTTAGCTTCCATAGCCTCAAGATCAAGCACGACGCCCGTTTCTTCCTCCATGTTTTCGACCATCTTTTTAGTCACTTCCGGGCTTTCGCAAATTAAATGAGCCGGTCTGCATAGTTCGTGCCGTTCGGTGTGCCATAAAAAGTCAAGCAATAGAAGCTCGTCTTTTCCGGGAAATAGACGCGTTCCACGCCCTACCATCTGCGAATAGAGCGCCCGGACTTTCGTCGGTCTTAATACCACCACGCAATCAACCGAAGGGCAATCCCAGCCTTCCGTTAAAAGCATAGAGTTACAAAGAACGTTATAACGTCCCTTTTCAAAGTCTTCGAGCACTTTCGCCCGATCTTTCGATTCGCCGTTGACTTCAGCAGCTTTAAACCCTCGCTCGTTTAAGATATCTCGAAATTTTTGGCTAGTCTTCACAAGTGGAAGAAATACGACTGTCTTCCTATCCTTGCAATATTCAGCCATTTCATCCGCAATTTGTACTAGATAGGGATCGAGTGCCGTTCCGACGTCGCTCGCTTTAAAGTCACCCGCGGACATTGAAACACTCGACAAGTCAAGGTTAATCGGAATTGTTAAGGCTTTAATTTTGGAAAGATACCCGTCTTTAATTGCTTGCACTAGTGAGTATTCATAGGCTAGACTGTCAAAGTATGAACCGAGGTTTTTCATATCCCCCCGGTCCGGTGTAGCCGTCACCCCCAAAACTTCCGAGTCTTTAAAATGGTTTAAAACTTTCTGATATCCGTCTGAGATAGCGTGGTGCGCTTCATCGACAACAATTGTATCGAACCAGTCAGGCGGGAATTGACTTAATCGCTTCTCCCGCTGCATAGTCTGAACTGAACCGACAACGACTCGATACCATGAACCAATCGAGGTATTCTCCGCTTTTTCTAGCGCTGTCCCTAGTCCCGTCGCGGTCTTGAGCTTATCGCTTGCTTGGTCTAATAATTCGGAACGGTGAGCAAGGACAAGGACGCGTTTTCCTTCTCTGACTTGATCTTCAATAATTTTTGAAAAGACGACCGTCTTCCCCGTTCCAGTCGGAAGGACTAGAAGGGTACGTTTTCGCCCTTCCGTCCATTCCTTCTGAACGGCTTCCCGCGCCTCTTGTTGATAAGGCCGTAATTCCATTTATACCCCCTTAAAATTGACCGGGATTGAACCCTTGCGTTGGTTGTTGTTGGAATCCTTGTTGTGCTTGTTGGTATCCAGCCGGTGCTTGTCCCGGTTGAGCGTTCAATACTTTTGTATAGTCCACGTCTTCCGCGTAAATCATGCTTTTTACTTCATTGTATTTGTTGCCGTTATATTCACGGAATCCCACCTTACATACTCCGACTTTACCGATGATCGCGTTCCAGTCCATGCGAAGCGGTTCGCCTTTACGTTTTTGTCCGATTGATCCAAAGAAAGCAGATAACATTCCCTCGGTTGAGCTATGCAAGTATAAGTTGTGCTTGAGTTCTGTTTCGCCCTCGTTTGCTTCAATTAAAACGTGAATCGTTGCCTTGTTGCAAGCGGGTAACTTGCCGGGATTTTGCGGGTTCGGTGTGTGACGTCCGCGATCATAGCCCTTAACTGTGAAATAGTATAGCCCTTCTGGTAATAGGACGAATTCTGAATCCTTCTGAATCGTGTCGTTCCAGTCATATTCGCGGTCAAAGTTGTTAGTGTTGTTAAATTGTTGTTGTGTCATTTTGTTTCTCCTTTTGTTTAAAAAAAATTATAAATTGTTAGTGTTAAATGGTAATTCAGGGTTTGCGCGTACTTGGTTTTGAATAACCTCAAGTGTAGCGTCCCAATTCGCAACGATCATATCCCAATAATTGCTCGGGAAGTTCTCGATTGGCGTACCCATCGGGAAGTGTCCGCGGATATATGCCACGTCTTGCAATTCACTTTCCGTCACGTTGTGCGGTGTCATTAAATCGATAAGTGCTTGTGGTAATAAGCCGGTTGTTTGTGGTTGCTCTTGTGCTTGTTCAGCACGTTCGCGCTCTTGTTTAATATCGTCCGCGATTGCGTTTAGCGTTTCCGCAATTTCAGGTTGTTTCACTTCCACTTGTACCGTTTCAGGTTGCGGTTGTGGTGTCACTTGTTGAGTTGCGAAGATATGAGCGATACTTCCAAAATCAAATGGTAATTGATCCGGTAAGCCGTGACGGTTTTTCGCGTCCCATGCGGGGCGATGGTTGGTATAAATAACACGCTCTCCGCCTTGCGCTTTTTTCTTGCCATCGTCCGTCGTCATGATGAATGTCTTATAATTCGCGAATAGGACCATATCCGCCCATTCTTTGACAAGCGGGGCTGTTTTCGAGCTTGTTTTCTGTCCGAGTTTTAATTCGTATCGGTCATACGCTCCCATTTCGTCCGGTTGCTCGAACTTTTTAATTTGAGCGTGAGCGGTCAAGACAACGTTAATTCCAATATCCACAAGCTCGGACAAGCTATTTAACAAGCGCCCGATTTCTTCTTGGACGTATGTATAGCCCTTGCCCCACCCAAAATCTTCGATTCCGTTCTTTTGGTGCTGTGAGCATACATAAGATACAGCTAGCTGTTCCGCCCAATCAATCGTGTCAATGACTAGCGTTTTGCAAGCGTCCGAATTCGCTTTAATAAACGCGATCTCATTCTTTAGCATAGTCCAGCTTGTCGGCTTATCCATACGAGCCACGTCCATATTATCCGTCGAGCCTTCTGTGTCAATGAATACCGGCTCCGGAAACTGTGCTGCAAAAGTTGACTTTCCGATTCCTTCAGGGCCATAAATCACGACTTTTTGAGCCCGCGCCTTCCTTCCTCTTGTAATTTGCATTTCTTAGTCCTCCGCGTTGTCTAGCAAGCCTTTTAGAAGCCCTTTGATATATTTTCTTTTCGCTTCTTTAATATCTTCAATTAAGTCTCCCGGTTCGTCACCGTCTAGCGTTTTTAGTGTGTATTCTGCTTCGACGACTAAAATTTCACAATCGAACGCGTTTGCTAATTTTTCAAAGTCTTCTTTTTGGTCTTCGATTGCCTCAAGTTCATTTTTTGCAGCGTATCTAAGATCATTTATAAAATCAGCAGAATAAGCAAACGTTCCTTCTTTGCTTTTATACTCGTTTAAAAAAGATCCTGTTTCTTTATGTCTTAATACTGTGAATTTTTCTGTGTGTTTCATGATATTTCCTTCTTTCTTTAATTAAAATCCGCCTTGCCACCCTTGCGGTGTTTGAATTGTTTCGGGTGTGACGCTGTAACCGTCTTCGATAATCACCGAGCACTCTCCACCCGTTGAAACTCTTGTCGCGATAGCTTGCAATCCTTCTTTTTCAAGCCATGCTCCGAATTCCGTGAGTGTGATCTGGTCCATCTGCTCGAGCTTGTCAATAAGGACGAATCCACAATCAGGCTTGAGCTTACGAACGATAGCCGTCGCGACTTGTAATTGTTGTGAACCGCTCATATTGTCCCAACGTTGCCCGAGATATAAGAGTTCGCCATCTTCCACCGACAAGCCCGGTAATGGCAAGTCCGCGTTTGTGAGTAAGTCTGTTTTTTGTTTGCGGATTCCTTCAATGATAAGGTCTAATTCGCGGTATTGTTCACGATATACTTTCGCGTCTTCTTCTGCCTTGTCTTTGTCAAAATTCGCTCGGACTTTCAAGTTAATTTGTTCGATATTCGCGATACTGTCTTCAATTTCTTGCGTGGATTCATCCACTAAAACGGAAACGTCTTTTCGTGCAATATCAAGGTCTTGTGCTAGTGCTTGCTCTTTTTCTCTAGCTTCTTCAAGCTCTTTTTCTAATCGTTGGACGTTTGCAAGAGTAAAATTATAATCGTTTTCGATAACGTTTAAATTCTGACGCTTACGGGCGTTTTCGCCATTGCGTCCTAAAATTTCTTGTTGCTGCTGAATCAATTCCGCAATCGAAACAAGCTCTTTCGGTGCGTCTGGATAATATGGTTGCTCTTTGGCAAACTTTTCTTTTTGGTCTGCGATCACTCCGATAGCATGGCGTTCTTGATACTTGGCTTTTTCTTCCATTTCAAGCTGGACTAATTGATCGCCTACTCCGATAATTTGTAATAAAGTTGTAGCCTTTTCCTTGTCGTTCATTTCCATAAACTTCGGAAGGTCAAGCGCTAGTTCTTCCACAAAACTATCGAGCAATTTTTGACCGGCTTTATTTCCGCTTGGATCAATCACTTTTAGATCGCTATTTTTGCCCTTGCGTTCAACAATAAGGCCATTCGATAATGTGATTTTTAGACTTGGCGGAAGTGTCGAGCCTTCGCGCTGTGGTTGTGAAGGTCTGTATTTATTCCCTCCTAATGCCCACGCTATCGCGTCTAATACGCTTGTTTTCCCTTGATTATTGTTACCACCGACGATTGTCAAGCCTTTTGCCGAAGGTTCAATTTTGACCGCTTTAACGCGCTTGACATTTTCAATTTCAAGTTTATTAATTGTTACCATTGTTCCACCCTTCTAGTCCAATCCGATAGGAGGTTCGACGTCATAAGTGAATTGCTTGTCAGATTTTTTTAGGTTCATTCGTGCGATTGTGTAAAAGTCCGTTTTAACTTCTTCCATTTCTTCAACTTCTTTACTTTCATGCTTCATTGTAAAGATCATAAGAACGAAAATTCCTAAAAGCATAATCGCAACTCCGAATAATTGCTCTGTAATGTTTGGTTCTATCATTGTTTATACCTCCAATAATTTTTCAAGGTCTGAGATACGTTGATAAAGTCCTTGCTTTTCCGTTTCGGATTCGATAAGTTGCTGGTTAAGGTCTAATGCCACCAATCTCCAATCAACGTTTTTTTCTTCATATCTTTGTGACGCGAAGAAATATTTTGTTATTTTATCTAATAGCTTCATTTTTTTAATTCCTTTTTCCATTCTTTACTTCCCCGGTATTGTAGGTACTCGTCAAACCCTTTAATGGTGACTAGCTGCCCGTTATTCCGAAGGTGTTTTTGTTGACTAGGGAGTTTCTTCATTTCCCTTCTCATATCCCCAGCTTGTCGTTCAGTACAACCAAAGATACTTCCTAATTCTTTATCATTAGCGGATATCTTCTCGATGATAACGTCTTTTATTCGTACTATTTGAACTGTTTCCATTTTTTCCTTTCTGTGGTATAATTAAGTTAGATTTTTAAGCAAGCGCCGGATTTTCGTCTGGTGCTTTTTTTCGTTCCTTTGTTCGTTTTAGTGAACGCCGTCCGTAAAAAAAATACCGAGTTGATCCTTGCTGAATCCGAGAACTGTCGCGACTTTAATCAATTCGTCCGCGTCGAACGAAACGATACCGTTTTCGCGTTTAGCATAACGGGCGCGGTCAGACCATCCGAGAGCCTTCGCCATTTCGTCTTGTGTTAAACCTTTCGCGATACGCTCCGCTTTAATTCGTAAATGATCTACTGACATATATCGGCCTCCTTCCGTTTTTTAGTCGTTCTCCTTAGTGAACAAATTAAGTATATCTCACTTGTTCTTTTTTGTCAACACTTTTGTCAAAAAAAAATACATTTTTTATTTTTTTCGTATTATTTGTGCTTTTTTAAGAACGATGGTATAATGGATTTTAAGGAGAGAAGGTGCAATAACATGAGAAACAATGAAGAAATTATCAACTTAATAAAACAATTATGTGATGAGAAAAATATATCTTTAAGCGAATTGGCTAGAAGAACCAATATGGCAAAATCTGGAATATCTCGATATTTTAATAAAACTAGGAAATTTCCACTTAATCGAGCGAATGAATTCGCGAAGGCGTTAGGGGTTACACCCGAATATTTAATTGGAGTGAAGCCAGCTTCTAGCGAACCAGAATACACTACTTCAGACCTACGAAAAATGGCTGAAAATGCAAAAACATTTGACGGTAAGCCGTTAAATGAAGATGATATTCAAGCCATACAAAATATTATAGAAATTTACTTGAAAGGTAGATAGCTTATGACTATTGAAGAGTTAGCAGACTCTCACGGTGTCACTCTTGCATACTTTGATAATGAATTATGGTATAGACCGGGGATTTATATCGAAGAAATCAATATCATCTTTATTAACCGTGAGCTGTCCGAGGACGCAAAGAAACGTGTCGTTTTTCACGAATTAGGGCATTTAAACCATTCCGCTAGCCTTTACAAAAACAATTATATAAAGTGTGAAAATGAAGCTAATCGGGAAATGATCCACAAGTTACTAGAAGAAGAACTCGCTTTATCAGACGACTGTCATTCATTTAATTATCTTGCTTTTATGCAAAAGCACGAACTAAAAACTGTAACGGATGAATTGATGGTTATCGACGAATATTATGAATTAATAGGATAAACAATATGGACTTTAATAAAATAAAAGAATTAACAAAAAACGCAATTGATAAAACAGCAGAAGGCCTTAATAAAGCTAACGATATGAGAAAGAAAGCAGCGCTAGAAACAAAAATAACCTTGCCAGCAAGCAATCAATTCTCTAACCCCACTACTATTAGAAAAACAGTTGACGGCCAATATTATATCGGTTTATACTCAGAAGTTCCCGTACTTTATGAATTTGAAAACTTTAATTTTTCCGGCTCTAAAATCATAGAGCATACAACGACTACGGGCAAAACAACACAAAAAGGCAAGAAAGCTAGTACGCTTACTGGTGCTGCGATAGGTACGGTTATAGCTCCCGGACTTGGAACAATCGTCGGAGGGATGGTAGGCGCTTCAGGTAAGAAAAAAGGTACTATCAATTCTACGTCTGTTACTACTCAAGAAGAAAAGCCGGGCGCTGCTTCTATTTCTCTTAGAAATGTAAATACTGGTGAAATAAAAACTATTTCGACTAAATTGACTCAATCGCAAGCGGATAACGTGGAAAGATTCTTTCAATAAAAAAACCACGTTCTGAAAAAGTAATGAGGTACAAATAAAATGTGGATTGAAGACTTACCGAACGGAAAATATAAATTTTTCGAGCGTTACAAAGATCCATATACCGAGAAATTGAAAAAAGTATCGGTCACAATGGAAAAGAAAACGCCACAAGCAAAAAATCAAGCTGCGTTACTTTTACAAGAGAAAATTAATAAAAAAATAAAAACGAATAACGCAAAAAGCGTAACTTTCGGGGAAATATATAATCTTTTCTATCGACAATGGGAAAAAACGGTTAAAGAGTCAACAAAACATACTTATTTATTCGTCGATAACATTATAAAAAAAGAAATAAATAATGATATTCTTTTAGTAAATATAGATAGACGTTTCATACAAGAAAAACTTGATAAAATACTAGAAGAAAAATCTTATCAAACAGCGACTCGCGTTCGTATCAGACTAAAAAATATTTTTGAGTATGCTCTTAATTATTCTTATATCGATAATAACGAGGTGACTTTTACAAGCGTCCCTAAACCGCCAGAAACAATCGAAGAAATAGAGCAAAAACGCGAAAAATTTCTTACAATGGAAGAAATAAAAAAACTGATCGATTCATTAAATAGTAAAGTTTACAATCAAAAATACGGGGATATGGTCCTTGTTCTAGCTCTTACCGGTATGCGTTATGGCGAACTTGTAGCCCTCCAGCTAAAAAATATCGACTTTCAAAATAAAAAAATCGAAATAGCTGGAAATTTTGATTCAATCCATAAGATTAAAACAATCCCAAAGACAAGAAAGTCAATCCGGAATATTAAAGTTTCGGAAGCAGCACTCGAAGCTATTAAACGTCAAATAATACGACTAACGGAACGCTTCCAACCGCTAACGGATGATGATTATATTTTCTGTTTCGACGTGTGGAATAGCCCGATAACATTACCAACTTTTAGCCAGATTATAAAAAAATACGGCGCGATTGCCGGGATAGAAAAAAATCTGTCAAGTCATGTTTTTAGACATTCTCATATTTCGTATCTAGCAGAAGCCGGGCTTCCTATCAAGTCAATCATGGATCGCGTCGGTCACGCAAACGCAAAAATGACGCTCGAGATATATTCTCATACGACTAAGGATATGGAAGATAAACTTGTAAAGACTTTAGATAATATTTTTTAATTTCTGCCCCTTTTCTGCCCCTTTTTAATTCAAAGACATAACAAAAACCCTCGAAAACATTGATTTTTCAAGGGTTTATTTTTATTTTTTAAATGCCAGTCTCGTTTCTAAACAGATTTACTATAAAGTACAATAGTTTACAATAAGTGAATATTTAAAGGGATTTTCGCTTGTTCCAAAAAACACTTTTTCGGATTTTTTCGACATTTTACGGAATTTTTGCCCCTTTTGTGCCCCTTATCGAAATAAAACCAACGATAATTTCTAGCAAAAATACACGTTTTCACTTTATAGCAGCTTCTATTATAACACGTTTTTTTACCATAGAAAACAAAAAAACCGCCAGCATAAGCCAGCGGTCTAGTGTGTATAATTAATTTGAATTTCTTTCTTTTTTATTTTTCTTTTTCTTCGATTTTTTCCGGATCGATTAAAGTAACTAAACCGTCCGGCTCAACTTTAAAGGACGGTTGTTCGTGGAGTTCCCCGTTTGCTTTCAAGTAGTACCAGCCGTCACCGTGTTTCACGAATTGTTTGGATAGCATTTCCCCGTTCTGTTCAGATAGGTAGTACCATGTTTCACGGTATTTCACCCAACCTTTTACCATGCCACCGTCATTGTCGAAAAAGTACCATCTGTGATTGATAAAATTCCAACCCGTAACGGTTGCCCCTCGTTTGTCGAGATAGAACCAATACTTGCCATCATAGAACCAACGATTAATTAAGCAATAACCACGTTCATCGAATCTGAACCATTCATTATTGATTTTTTTCCAGCTTTTTTTAGGGAATGAGCCGTCGGCTTCTTCCCACCACCAGCCATATTCATTTTGTCGCCAGCCGGCTTCAGTATTCACTCCGACTTCAATATCTTTCTTGAATTGTTCGCGACTAATACCCCACTTCGCAAGATATGGATAAGGGTCAACGTGATCGCTTGCGTTTCGTGGTTGATTGTATGTACAGTATTCGTGAGTCTTGATTCCGGCTAAACTGTTAGAATCAAGCGTTTTTGGAATTCCCGCTTCATCTGCTAGGTCACGCAATAATTTAACGTATAACTTATAATCACGCATGAATTCTTCTTTTGTAGCGTGACTTTCGATTAATTCAACGTGCCCGTATCCTTCGACGTTCCAGCCACCGCCCACGTCCCACGCGCCGCGGTCAGTAAGCCATGTTTGCATAACGCGCCCGTTTCCCACAACGTGAGAAAAGAAGCCAAGTTCTGCGTCTTTACGATAATGATAATCTGCTTCATTTTGAGCCGTTGAATTCCGATTGCCCGTTGAATGAGCGTGGACTTGTCTATATGGTTGTACTCCAACTTGCGGGAGATCCGTTCTTAATCTGCTTTTGTCAATTTCTACCATTTTAAATTTCCTTTCATTATGGCAATGTAGTAGGCCAAGGCTCGCTCGTAAGATACGAGATTGAACTTAC
>ENA-OWMY01000036-OWMY01000036.1-metagenome-genome-assembly--contig:-NODE-36-length-37966-cov-8.504708_pt1 | contig 37966 bp, 57 predicted proteins | sample MGYA00245358_ERZ651122 | MGnify/ENA primary metagenome ERZ651122 (study PRJEB26857, sample SAMEA4031752) | metagenome | biome: human; feature: oral; material: saliva | place: Philippines | collected 2014 | study...
CTTTTGAACTTTTCAACTTTTGAACTTTTCAACTTACGTAAAGTCAGTAAGTTGTAATTTAGTTATCCACAACTTCTGTTGATAACTCTTTTTCAATCCGACTAACCCAATAACTCCAATAACTATCTGTAATCGGTATATCTTGGACAAGTGGATAGGTCTGAACACCTTTCCCACGTCCCAAGCTCTTTCGATAGATACGGATATAACCAGCATCTTTTAATTCTTCAAAGGCTGTCCGGTGTGCGTCCCTCCCGTTTTTTGAACGCTTGGAAAGCTCCTCAATGTAAGGCCTCCAATCGTCTTTGTTAGACATTAGCACCAACAACAAGCCTTTAGCTTGTAAGCTCAGCTCAGCGTTTTGGGCTGAGTGATTATTCATTTGAGTATAGTTACTGTCGGTGTTTCGTTGGATATACTTCATATCCCATGACCTATGCTCCTTTCTGTTGGTTCCCATTTCTTTCCCTAACCTCACTAGCTCACTGTTACGGCTAGGGTTGTTAATGTTATTTGAATCTGTTTCTAGTTTTCCATTCGATGAAAGACTTGAAGCCTTCATAGTTGATGAAAACCAGTTTGTGTGTTGGGTTGAATACGTAGTCTCGAAAGTCTTTGTTATCCCTCATTTCTCGAATGAGGTTTTTTGCCATCGACTTTCCTAGGCCTTCCCACCGCTGCATGAGGTGGTCATAGTCTCCCCACTCAGCCGTCTCATTGATACCGACTGGTTTATAGGTGATTTCCATTGGTAGTCCTTTCTGATCTAAACTGTTAAGCGTTTTTGATTAAGAAACTTGTTGATGAAATACTGTTGGCCCTTGCCAGTAACCTTAGTTGTCGTGTTGGTCGTGGTATGCCCGTCAGCGTGGTTGATATTTGTCTTTTTCAACTCAAACAGACCTAGTTGCATGCTTTTCTGCGTTGGTTGATTCCAAGAATCCCCACGGCGACTAATTAGATAGCCGTTAGAGCGTAGCCACTGAAAGAGCTTGTTTTGACCAATATCAATCCCGTTCTGTTTCAAGATTTTAGCCAGTTCGCCGATTAGACAAGATGACTTGCTAGCACTGACAGCGTCAGCGAACAGCACTTTAGGACGGTCAGCCTCAATCTGTGCTTCTAGCTTATGGACTTTCTTGTCGGCCATGAGCAATGCTCTTGCCATGATTTTTTCTGGACTGTTGAAGTCCTTTTCAACTTGGATGAAGTATTTTCGGACTTCCTTACCTTTATCCGTCCGCTGAATCATGGCGATTTCTTTCGCCATGTCTAGCTTGATGACGTGGTCGGCCATATCTTGCAGACCTCCAAGGGTGGGACATTTTTGGGTCACCCTTAAATAGTCCTCGTTTTCAGCAAAACCATATTCTGCCATTCGCTTAAACCATTTCTTGTATTCAGTCTTGACTTCTAGTGTTTCATGAAGTTGTCTAGCTGATACCACTGGTTCGTGGTTTTCGTTTAGCGTTACGTTAATCAGTTCGTTCATTCGTATCTCTCCTTTCTAATCTATACGAAATTTCGTATATTTAGGTTAAAAAAATTTAGGCTTCAGCACGTTCGCTGAATAGGTATTCTAATTCATATTCTGGGAAGAATGCTTTCTTGATTGCCACTGTCTCGCCAAACTTGAAATCAGATACACCATCGATTTTGCTACGAACCGTGCGGGAATCAACACCTAGCAGGTCGGCGATGTCTACTAATGCGACACCTTTATTCTTACGAATTTCTTCGATGTTTTTCATTTGTGTCCTCCTTCCTTAAGCTCGATTTAAGTATATACTAATTTTCGTACACTGTCAACAGAAAAATACGATTTTTTTCACTTTTTTTATTTACCCACTCAATTTTCTGTGGTAATATATAGGAAGAAAGAGAAATGAGGGTTACAAAAAAATGCAGGCTGAGGAAAGAATTAAGGAACTGATTATAGCTAAATACGGAAATGTAAGAGCTTTTGCAACAGAAAGCGGCATCTCTTATACTACTGTTCGCTCTATTTTAGAACGTGGTATCATGAATGCAAAAGCTGAAAACGTCTTTAAAATCTGTCACTTGTTGGGTATTTCACCGGACACACTCGCAGAATGGGGCGTTACGGAATCACAACCAACCAACGCCCATGACATTGATGAAATCATAGCCAACGCTATGATGTTCGACGGCAAACCGCTAACTGATGATGATAAGCGGGCAATCCGAGGCATCATTGCTGGCTATATGAATAGCAAGGGAGAATAGTATGGTAAGTATCGCTACGAAGTCAAACCCATTTAAAGAAAAGATTGCTGGGGTCAAACTTTTTGAAGCTGACAGCGGTGACGAACTTAGCACATTAAACAACTTATCGAGTTATCCGATAGGCGTGGCGCTGAATTGTTCTATAGATTTCTTTAACATCCAACCCGAAACGAACTACACGCTAGTAGTTACTGCAAATTCCCCAAGTAGAGAGCCTTATCTTGTCCATGCTACAAACGTCTATATACCAGAGTCGAACATTTCAGCTCCCGACAACGAAGGATATGGGAAAGCGGCTGGGGATTTTACCTTTGATTTAAATTTGATGGAAAAAGGGGATTTGTTCCTGTTGTTCGCTTTGATAAAAGGTGGCGAGGCTACTGATACATTTTACTGCTACTACTATTTCGGGGGTGGTATGAATGAATAATACTCAAGATATCGAAGTTCCTAAAACAAATGACACCGCAAGCGCTAGACCGTCTAAGGTGACTTCTATAAACTCTAGCAAAAGAATCAACACCCAAACACCCCATGCAAGCGATATAATGGACTTACAAAATCAAATAGATGAGGTAAGAAAAATGGCTATTGACTTGTATCGTGAACTGGATATCCAAGCGCTGGAGCAAAGATTGGAAAAGAACGAGGAAAACACCCAACGCTTTCTCCAGCAAACAACCCAGAGTTTAAACCAAGACAAGACTGAACTATCTCTCCGCACTGACCAATTAGGACGTCGTATTGAAAAGATTGAAAACAAACTAGACGACATGTACGCCAAAAACGAACTGGACTTAAAATTCCAGATGATGGATCAAAAGATTGACGCTAAATTTGATACCTTTGGTCAACGCATGGAAAACATGTTCTTAGCACAAACCAATAGACAACTTGAGGAACAAACCAAGAATAGAAAAGAATTCACTTATTGGTTTATTGGTATCCTTGTAGCTCTTGCTGGCATTGCTATTCCTGTCTGGTTCGGCAAATAATATCATGGAGGCTCTATGTCTGAAAAAGAATTACTTGAGCATTTCAATGTGTCTCTTTGTGAGTTCGACTCTAGCCAGTGGCCACGAGATGGGTTTCTAGACCCTGTTAACCGTGTGGTTTACATCAACGGGGATTTAGCCCCAGAAATACGTTTGAAGGTCATTCTGCATGAACTAGGACATCTAGAGCACAATTCTAAAGACTATGAGCGTTTGCGCGAGAAATATGAAGCTCAAGCAAATAGAAATATGATTCACGAGCTCCTAAAAAATGAAAACCTAGATAATTTTAACTACGTCCATTTTATGAAAAAATATAATCTCACCACGATTTGTGATGAGACGTTTGTTAAAAATGAATACTTGAAAATGATGAGGTAACGCGATGAATTTATTGACAGTTCAAACCCAATTAATGCAAGCCGGCGTCCCTAAGATGTTCGGTACTCGAAAAGAGGTTAACTACCTACCACAATTACTATCGGATGACGAGGTGATACAATATGCCGCATCTGGAATGTATGACGGCAATACTGTCTTAATCGTTTTAACTCAAAAACGCATTATGTTTGTTGACAAAGGCATGATTTACGGTGTCCAAACTTCTGAAATTCCTCTCGATATGGTAAATGGTGTATCGTCTAAAAGCGGAGTTCTCTTAGGTGAAATCTCAGTGATGAATGGCGTATCTTGGGCACATATCAAGAATATCCCGAAAATAGCCGTACCAGTTCTATCTGACAAGATTAAACGTGCGTCAGAAACATACAAACAAAGTCTGTATAGACCACAGATAGAGGTTAGCCAGACCAGTCAACCGCTGTCGCAGAATTTAATTGCTGACGAATTGATTAAGCTGAAATCATTAGTTGATAACGGCGTACTCACTGAGGAAGAATTCCAAGCACAGAAAACTAAATTATTATCTCAATAAAAAAGGCCCTACACTCACCGTCGCCAAACTTAGAGTGTAGAGCTTATGCATCACAGAAAAAACGTGTAAACTGGGAAACAGCCTTACATGTCCTTTTCTGTACCCATTTTACCAAAATTAAGGAGCTATGACAATGTGGGTAGAACAATTACCAAACGGAAAATATAAATATTTTGAAAGATACAAGGACACTTACACCGAAAAATGGAAACGGGTGTCTGTAACGCTTAACAGTGGCTCCAATCGAGCAAAGAAAGAAGCTCAACGCTTACTGGATGATAAGATAGCTGAGAAAATAGAATCATCAAGCACTACTAATGTATCATTTCACAGTGCCTTCAATGAGTGGTGGGAATTTCATCAAAAACAGATTAAGTTAAGCTCAATCAAGAGCCTGGCAGCATCCGTTAAGCGAATATCTGACACTATTGAACAGGGAACAATCTTATCAAATATCAATGTCCGACTTATCCAATCCTTACTAGACACGGAAGACTGGACAGATTCACAGAAATATCGTGCCAAGACCGTACTAAATACATTCTTCGATTATGCTATTGATCAACAACTCATTGGCGATAACCCATCGAGGAAGGCACGATTACCAAAGAAGACCAATAAACTTGAGAAACAGCAAGCTGCCAAGAATAAATACTTAGAGCCAGACGAATACAGTCGATTATTGAAAGAGCTCTACCGAAAAGACATAACGCTGAGATACGCCCTGGCGTGTGAGTTCATGCTTTTAAACGGTTGTCGGATAGGAGAGTTGGCTGGTCTAACTGTTTCAGATTACCACAAAGAGACACGCTCCCTAGATATCCACACCTCTTTCAACAGATATATTCCAGAAAACGAAGGGACGAAAACCGTCGCTAGTTATCGAACTACCTACCTCACTAATCGAGAAATGGATATTATTGACCAGATACTAGAGTTGAAAGAGTTAAGCGAAACAACCAATCCAGATTGGTATCATAGCGATAAAATCTTCACGACTAACACTGGAAAGCCTATCCACAGCACAATCCTAAGTGCATCACTTCGACGAGCAAACACCAGACTAGAAACACCTATCGACAAGCATCTATCCCCTCACATTTTCAGACACACCACAATAAGCATACTAGCTGAAAACAATGTGCCACTAAAAACCATCATGGACAGGGTTGGTCATGCTGACTCGGAAGTGACTACTAGCATCTATACTCATGTCACAAGGAGTATGAAAGATCAAGCGGTCAATGTTTTAGATAATATCATTACAAATAACCTTGCCCCTTCCTTGCCCCTCGAGTAGAAAAAAAGAACCCTAGGTTTAACCTAGAGTCCTCAGAAACGTTGTTAAATCAACGTTTTATTTTTTCAAGTTGTAGAATGATTTCAAACCACGGTATTCTGTTAGTGCCATTTTAAATGCGTATATAATAGGAAGAAAACCCATTAAATAAGGATATATGCGTGTAAGATGTAACCGGTAAAACTTACATAAAGTTACTAAAGTTTACACTTATTGCCCCTTATTTGCCCCTTTTTTTATAAAAAAGACTTGGCAGCATGAGCTACCAAGCGACATGAAAAAAACAAAAACATTCTGCACGTAATCGTCCAAAAGTACATCTATAGCGTACCTCTATTTAGATTAAATGTCTAATGCTATGCACAAAATAAAAAACCCCGACTAAAGAGCCGGGGGCAGTTCGAGAATATTCATCGAAAGACGCCAAGTATTCCAATGACTATAGTAGCACTTATCTATGAGAATAGCAAATATAAAAAAGAGCTATGAGATAACCTCGTAGCTCTTTGCCTATGATGGATAGCTTAATTATACCACAAATAAAAAAACGCACCAGACCCCGTAGAGTTACTGGCACTTTCCTAGATATATTATAGCAAATAAAAAAAGCCCCAGCACAATGCTGAGGCTTCGACCACTACCACCATGATGTCCCTATTGTGGCGTGAGGGGAGGTGATATACTCCTTTTTTATTTTATAGTTTTCGTGGTCTGGTTTAGTTATTCGTAGTAGTTAACGAGATCGTCCTTATCCCAACATGAGAGCCAAACCGTACCAAATTGGCCAAACTCGAAATGTCGGTAATAATAGCCACCGTAATACCCACCGTCAGCCATGTCAGTGATGTTAGCTTCATCACCAGCGAAGCTAAAGAACATGCCAGCTTTGAAATCTTGATCAGCACCGTCAGGCAAATCGTTGCCGTCGGCATCTACCCAATTCACCATTGAAACCGGGATGCCGTTTTCTGTCCAGTCAAAACCAACCGGAGCCAAATAGTCACATTTAATTTGCCAAATGCCGTTAACGTATTTGACCTCATTGGCTTCGTAGTAAGCCTTGGACTGTGGCACTACTACCGTATTAGCTCGATTGTTCGTCTGTGGCGCTGCGTCAGAATAGCGCCAAACTTCGATATACGCTGGTTGATTCCATCCATAGTAGTCATTCCAAGGGTAAGTATTAATAGCTTGTCCTGCTGCTCCTTGGGTTGAGTAGTCGCAACTGATGAAGTATGTATCATCAATCATGACACCAACGTGTCCACCAGCTCCACCAGAGCTAGACATATCAGCACCCCATGACATCAAAACGATATCGCCCGGAAGTGCGTCCCATGATTCGTTACGACAAACACGGTAGAAACCGTTATTTGAGAGTTGTTGACCAAGCGTTACTGTTGATGGTAGCCCTTGAATGCCAATGCCAGCTTCTTTCAAGGCTTGTGATACAGAGCCAGAGCAGTCAGCTGTCCCGTCTGCGCCATTACGGCTTCCAAGCATTGAATAAGTCAATAGTCCTCGATGGTTAACGAACCAGTTAATTAATGATTGTTGTACACTCATTTAAGTGCCTCCTTTAATTATTTTTGAATGCTCTGTTTAATCTCCAAGAGTGCTTTCTCCAATTCTTCGACCCTCTGTTTTAAAGCGTCAATTTCACTTGTAGGTAATTGAGATTTAGTCACAAGTGGGTCTTCCGCCCATTTGTTTTGTTCTATAACCTGTTGAAAAAAGTTGTTATATGTTGGAAATAGTCCATACGCTTGGCTGATAGTCAACGATGAAGATTGTTTATCTTTAATCTCCTTAATATCCGCCCCCACAGCTTGAGCAAATTCTGTGAACTTACTCATAGCGCTCACGCTTTCGCAGCATTATAAACATCAACAAGGTCTTCTTGCTCGATGGTATCGATACGAGTGCCCAACTCAGTCATTTTGGTAATGATACCACCGTTGGTATTGCCACCAGCTGCTTCGATGTTATCAGCGATTTCCTTGAGTGTGTTAAGGTTTTCAGGAGCTCCACCGATGATGTCAGCTTTTGCTTGAGTGATTGCTTGCGTCAAGCGTTCCTCGCTGACACCAACGGTCTTGCTAGCAATGGACGCTTTAATCTCCTTGATGTCAGCTCCGACTGCTTGGGCGAAATCATGTAATTTACTCATTTAGTTATTCCTTTCAAATTTTAGCTAGATTGTAGATATTTACGAGGTCTTCCGTGGTATCAGTGCCACTGATTAACCCAGAATCTCGCAATTCATCCGCTAGTAGCTTTAGTTTAGGGTCTTTCTTCGAGGGAATCGCACCGTCAATGTTAAGTGAGCTCTTAACTTTCACCTTGAAGTTGTTAGACGGGAAAATATGCCCGTTTAGTTTAATTTCAAGGTAGTAAGTGCCAGGCTCTACGATATCACCCATGGTAAACGTAAACCGTCCACTCTCTACGGTAACATCTTGATAGAGTGCCACTGTTTCGTCATTCGACAGCGTCAGCTTACCAGTGCCGGATAGTTCCATGCGTTTTCCATCGTACCCTAGAATTTCAAAACCAAAAACGGAAGTGGTGTCCCCGGATTTGAGAACGTCACCACCCTGGATTTGGTTGATGGAGGTCATGAGTTTTGCCATAGGCTAGTCCTCATGAGGTTCGTTGTAGGTCAATGCACGTTCACTGTCTGCTACACCCTTAGTTGTTGGGTCTGTAACGATTCCGAGGAGAACCAAGATCATCAATAGAGTATTGACACCCTCTTGGATATTGTGTGGAATCTCAAGCCCAAATTGTCCCAACATAACAAAAACCGCTGAGATAAGAGCTGCTAACGTAACTTTGTTTTTTAGTCGCAATTTCAAATTAATCATTGTCATTCTTCTCCTTTTCTTCTTTCAGAAAGAATTTCTCTTTATCAATATTTCTCTTTATATACTTGTCAATATAAGGGATTTCCACCCCTAAAGCTGATAGACTAGCCAAAATACTAGAGCCATAAGCTGCAATCATGGCGAAAATGAATGTATCAACGATACTCGTCAAATTCATGAAATTAGCAAATGGATAGAATATTGCCACGAACACAATCATTACTGTATGGCTGACTGCCCCTTTGCGGAATTTGGTACTCGAAAGTTCGTGAGCAGCCCAAGCTCTGGACACACCCACGGCAATGTCTGAAAAAATGACTATGACGAGAAAGAGCACCCATGGGTGCTCATCGATACCGTGTGCGTAGAAGTCTCGGACCACATCAAAGAGCCCAAAAATGCCGTCTGGTTTCTGTCCCATTAATTCTCCTTCGGTTTGAATACCCATGCAGTAGCAACCCCATTGTTTTCGAGCTTGCCACCTTTTGCGAAATCAGCGAATGGTTGATTTTCGTAAGTGAAAGACCCGTTAACTTGGATAAGTACCAGTTTTCCTTCTCCATCCACTTCTTCGTGGTCTGGGGCTTCGATAGCGAAGATATCCCCAGCGTTGAATACATCACCTTTTTTAGCGACTGGCAACAATTCCAAGTATTGCTTGTAGATTGTGCCATACTGGATATTCTGACTCATAACCGCATTGAGGATGGACACGTTAGCAATCTTACGAGTCAATTCGCTTTGTTCAGCTACTTTCTCAGCCAAATTCAAGCGGTTGTCAAGATCTTTGATAGATTCCTCTGACTTAGCTTGATAGCGTGCCAAAGCTCCGGCAGGGTCCAACTCAGTCGTTAAGATGTCCAAGATAAGCTGGACTTTAGCTTCATCCGTCTTGCTTGTGTGGTCGCCTGGAACGTCTCGTGTCAACCACGTCGAGCCATCTTTGGACTGGATGGCGATCCTTGTAGTTGTCGGGTTGGTCAGATAACTCGATGTAACACTGAAATTAGACTTATTCATTAGCCACTCCTTTCTGTGCCGCCTCGTTAAAGAGGTCGTTAAGGTCTGCGTCAGACGCTAGCACGTTTTGGTAATGCTCTAGTTGCGATTTGACCTGCTCAAGTTCGCTAACAGTTGCCTGCAAGCGAGCCTTAAACTCAGCCTTCTCAATCGTCAAATTAGCGTTCTGACTTGCGATATCTTGAATCATTGAAGTGTAAATTTGTTCGTTCATTAGTTCTCCTTCTTACGGCTGTACTGAAATTTTCAAACGACTAGCTACTAGTCTGAGAAATGGTATGAGGTCAATCCAAGGGCCACCGTCAGCTTTCACTTTCATAAACTCGGCGTCTGGATGTTGTGAGTGCCTAAAATGGACAGTATCTCCAATCAATTGAACCTCGTCAACAAACGCTCTAGGTTGTTGGTTGTCGTTCGAGCGAACAACACGAATGCCCGCAAATCGTCCGGATGAATAGTCATTCTGTGTCCCGGTATTGTCAGCATTGACACCCATAGCGGTATAGACCCCGTTATAAGAATCGTCCCTAAAATGGATGAACGCTGATGTTCCGTTTCGAGTACGGAATAGCGCATTGTTCTCGTTGTGAAATTCAATCTTTGCATTATCGTAGAAATGCATCTCTGAGCCATTTAGGTCTACCCTCATTGCTCCGTTAAGTGCTTCAATTCTACCCCCTCGATAATTCAAACCTGTAAACGTACCGCTAGTGACACTCTCGGCGTTTAGGTTAACGACGTCAACGAGTGAAGCGTTTAAACGCCCGCTAGTGATTTTACTTGCTGACAGTTCACCGATTTTAGCTGAGTTAATAACACCATCTTCGATGTAAGTAGAACCTGTGATTTGAACCAACTTACCGTCGATTTTGACCGAACCGTCTTTGTTGAGGTTGATTTGGTTAAGCACATCACCGGACCTTGTCAGGTTCTTAACTGCCCAAGACCCTGCAATCTGGGACATTTCGGATTTGGTAGCTTCAAGACCGGTGTCTAACTTGTCTAGTTGCTTGTTAGTAACACCGAGATTAAATGACCACTTGTCCTCTAGGTTCTCCACCTTCCAAACTGTACCCTTGGCCTCTTGGATAATTTGCGAAATAGACTGCCCGTGTTCACCGATTGTCCGGCTGAAACCGTCGACAGTAGACTTAATTTCATTGAACTTAACTGTCACCTCTTGGCTTGCGTCTTTTGGTGATGGTTGCCAAGCACGGTTCATAGTCCCCTCGTAGCAATCTAGCTCGGTAAAAAATAGCAACGACTCGCTAACGTTGGTAGTACCAGTGTTGTCAATACGAATATAGCCTTCGTCGCATTCGCCAGAATTAAATGTTAAGTGCCATTTAGCGAGTCCGGCGACTGACGGTGAACCAGTGTGTGCTTTAAAACGCACCGCCTTTGTGTAATTCTTGCCCGTTTCACTTGACTTTCGACCAAGAAAATAGATGTCTACCCCCTTGATATTTCCCGTAGCAAACAATTGAAAATTGAAAGAGTAATCAGTGTTGCGCTTAACTGAAAAACGTGGTGTAGACGCTGGTACTGATGATGATGTTTTAAGCAAGAATAGCGGTTTAGCACTATTGTAGTAATACGGATGCTGTGAAACAGACAGATTAGGGTTCTGTTGTGGAGTTTGCCAAAAGCCCCAGTTATCAAGATTCTCTGGAAATGCTGAGTTTCGGATAAGATTCTCACCACCAACCGACAGCGTATCAACTGACGGAATCTGTTTCTTGACCTCGCTGATAAGTTGGGTCGTTCCTCGCTCAGATTGTTGAATGAGATTGGTGACAGCCGTAGCTGTCGCAAATCCTTTGTTATCAACCAATCTATTGACATCCAACTCTTTCAGAAAGCCTTTGCTATCAATTGCGCTGTCTAGGTCAACCCTAGAGAGTTTAGTTTCAATCTTTCCAGCTAACGTGCTGATCTGAGTTTCAGCGTTCGTAACTTTGTTTCCAAGATTATCAAAATCAACTCTCGAAACTTTTTGGGTGATAGAGTCCGCTGTAACACGCAATTCTGCATTAGTCTGGTTGATTTTACGCTCTAATTCTTGGCCTTTGGACGCTGCACTGTCAGCCGTAGCTTTGACAGCTTGAACTTCTGTCCGGTCTGCTTTCAAACTGATTTTGTTATCGGTCTGAGTGATTGCGGTACTATTAGCCGCCACGCTCTTAGACAGCTTGTCAAAATCAGTCTTCGATACCTTCGACGATACTTCACCCACTAATTGATTAACCTTAGTTTCAGCGTTAGTCATGCGGCTATCTGTTTCAGATTGTTTCTGTGATAGCTGACTGACACCCTGCTCGGTCTGTGTAATCGTCGTTTTAACCGTGCTAATTTCAGCTTCGGTATCTTCTGGCGCTACTGTATGCTGCAAGGGAATAAGCGCCCCTCTGACCATCATCGGCGGTTTAATCTTAAAGTGGCCGTTTCTTACGACGTAAATCCCGAAAGGATAATCGCTTAAATCAACATCTCTTGTAAGTGTGAAATTTAAAGCAACGTCAACCCATTCGTCCTTTACAGAAACCGGGATTTTGTATTCAAAAGCAATCATGTTCGTTCGATTGTTCTTAATTGTAACAATTGCCCCATCGCTCATATCTGTTCTGCTATCAATGTATACCGGAACCAAGAGTGAGAATGTTTCACCGGCTTTAACTTCCGGAATAGCCATGTTCCATGAGATACCACCCCAAAACTTGCTGGCGTTACCGGTTGATTTGATGATATATGTATCGTCGTTTGTTGTGATGGCAATATTATTGCCACTGCCTGTGTAAGTATGCACATTCTCGAAATCTGCTGAGTTCAAAATCAAGTTACGACTGCCAAAATCTGTAGGGATCTTACTGTCCACACGGCTAATCTCAGTAGTGATTTTATTTCCTAGTTGCGTGATTGAGCTTTCAGCCGTCGCAAGTCGCTGAGTAGCATTATTAAAATCACTTGTCTTCACTCGTTGGCTAATTTCGTTAGCTTGTTGAGTGATGCGACTTTCGGCGTTGATTACTCGATTATTGACATTGTCAAGCTCTTGCTTGTTAGCTTTAGACGCAATCATGTCCGCTTGTTGCGTGATAGAAGTTTCAGCACGATTCACACGCCCTGTGAGCGTGTCTACATCCTGCTTGTTGGCTTTCTGGTTGATTTGCCCAGCTTGCACTGTCAATGAGCTCTCAGCTTTGTTTAGACGTCCAGAAACAGCATTGACATCCTCTTTGCTAGCTTTGGCTGAAATCTGCCCAGCTTGTTGCGTCAAAATCGTCTCAGTATTGGACACGCGCTGGCTGACTTTGTCGACATCTTGTTTGCTAGCTACTGAAATGAGAGCGTTATTGATTTTGGCAAACTGTACTGACGTATCGTTTGATAATGTCCCAACAGAACCCTTTAGGGCTTCTACTTTCTTTTCAGTCTCAGATAGGTCCGTGTTTAATGTACTTTTAGCGTTATCGACTAGTTTGACGGCTTCTGAAAGTGCATCTTTTTTAGATGCAGCAATCTTCTTTTCTGTCTCTGTACGCTCAACGCTGTCCAAGTAACGTGCTTCTGCGATAGCTTCGCTCTTAACGTCGTTTAGACGACCAAAAGCATCCTCTGCGGTTGATTTGGCTGAACTGGCCAATGTTTCTGCATTAGTAGCCTTAGCTGTGATTTCAGCAACCACTCTGTCGTGTTCCGATTGCTGTTTAGCCATGTTGGATGCGACTTTCTCAAATTCTTTTTTGATTTTGTCTTGAAGACCCGTACCGTCCCACGTTCTCAATACCTCTTGCCACATTTCACCGGTCCAGCGATACATGATAGTGTGTCCTTCGTGTTCTGGGTCCGGTTTGTACCAAGAATCATTAATTAAGACTTGTCCCGGGTGGGATTCTGTTGGATCAGTGCTTGTGTACCAGTTATGGTTAAAACCATTAGCTGACGGGATAAACTCTGGAAGTTTCTTGACAAACTCAGTAAACTCACCAGCTTTAAACTCGTCGAGTGCTTTGTTGACGGTACTCTGTACCTTTGCATCGTTGCTTTCGCTAACACGGTCCCCTAGCTTGATGTCGCTAGATTCGTTGTTTAAGCGATTGAACGTGATTTCAAAGATACGTGTATCGTAGTCAAGGTGCCTGTCATGTCGGACTACTCGGATAGTATCACCGATTTGGACGCCTTTAAGATAAACCGTTGACGTTTTAAGTGCCAGTTTAGGTCTTGATGACTCAATCAAAGCCTCGTAAGTCTGCTTAATAAGCTCATTTTTGTCTTCTTCCTCGCTAAACTCGACAAAGCCAATCTTTGGGCGCATCTTGCCGTCTGGTTGTTTAATGCCGTATTTAGCGGTCATTTCTGGAATTTCAAGGTATTTCTGACCCAGGGGCTTGTCTAGTGGGTCCCCTTTGGCTTTCGACCAGACAATTTCCTCAAAGTTGATTTTGCGTCCGTAACCGTCAGCGTCTTTTCCGGTATCTTCCGCTGAGCTGACTTGTTCCCCTTTCCCACGCCCTACCAAGGCAGTGTATAGGTTTGTCTTCTCAACCTCTTGCAGAATTTCAAGGGCGTTATGTCCATAAACCACACGTTTTCCGACGGCTTCCCCTATTTTACGCTTGAAATCAATGTATCTAGCACCAATCTGACTGCCGTTCATTTCAACAAAGAACTGCATTTCTAAGCCCCACACCTTGCACACTTTTTTCAAAGCATCAAATGTGGAAATGTAATAGAAATTGGTACTCTTTGGGTTTGTTTCAGCAATAAACCGAGGGGACCAGTTCGTCCCAGTTAAAAGCCATTCAATAACCGGTCTAGCACGTTGGTCTGTCGGGCGTTTGTCGTAAACGACCGTCTTGCGTAGCTCCTCAATGCCAGACTGAACACCGATAAGCGTTGTGATATCCCCTTTGGTATTCCCTTGGGCGATATAGAAGTAATGGAATTTATGGATATCGTCGATTGACTGAATAGCCATGTATTCCAGTTTTGCCAGTTCGTCGTCCTTCAAGGCTTTCATTTCAACAGTCAAGCGGTCTGAAACGTAATTTTCAGTGGTAAGACTGAATTTTTGCAATGCCGTCTTAATGGCAGGTTTGCGAATAATCTTGATAAGTTTTTCGTCCTTATCGAATAAATAGATCATAGACTTTCATCCCTCCACTGAACTTCACGAATCGCTACGTTTTTCCCGCTCAATCTGTCCCCGTCTTTCACATAAAACTGCTCAAGTGGGCTAAATCGCTGCAATTCACTTAGGATATTACGACCATCACAAGTAGCAGTCACTTCTTCGTCGCCAAATTTAATAACAATTTCCTTGTTGGCTGCATAGCTGCCTTTAAATGACAGCTTGGTTTGCCCGTTGATGATTTCGAATTCTGTTGCCGTTGTCGTTGTCGTGGCTACAATCTTCTCCGGTATTACCTTCTTAGCGTATGTAAGATAAACAACACCGTTAGAACGCTCTGGAACCCGCTTCTTATAGCCGTCCGGAACTAACAACACAAAGCTGCTAACAATTGAAAGTCTGTCTTCCTCCACTTCCTCCGCTTCTTTAAAAATAGCGTAATAAGTGAAATCTGGCTCATCATCAAAGGTTACTTCGAGATAGCCGCTAGGGCCTACTTCTCTCAAGATGCGGTTTAGCTCTCGGAAAGAGGTCCTCATGACTTGGCTGGTGACTGTCGTTAACTGATACTTAACTTCAATCTCACGCTCTGAGTCATTGACGCTGTCCACCCAGATACCACGGCGTCCAGGAACACGAGTAGTTGAAATTTCACGATTGAGCAATGAACGACCTTTGACCGTAAGTTGTCGATACCCTTGGATGATATCTTCTATAGGCGTACCGTTGATACGCATGTTATCAACCGGCGCTCTTTGCAGCACCGTTGATTCCGTGCGCTTCAATGAAGCATAATCATACATTAGCTAAAACCTCTTTTCTCTCTTAATAGTTATTAAGCATTAATTCCATTGACTGATCATTAGTGATGTCATCGGTAAATGCTCTGTAAGTCGTATCGCCCATTTTAAGTACGATATTCGCTGCTTGTTGAGTAACTGACATCTTGCCGCCGTTGAAGGAAACTGATGGGTCATACCCTGCCAAACGACCTAACTGACCATCCATGCTACCAAGTTCATCATTGATAGCTCCGTTGATATTTTGACCGGTGAATGCGTCGATAGCACCTTGAGCCATATAGCGCATTGATCGGGCCACTTGGTCAGCTTTGCTATTAATACCGATAATGAAACCTTTATCCGTATAGATACCGAATTGACGGAATACACGGGATGGCGATTTGATACCAAGCAAGGCTTTAGCTCCGTTAATAGCATTACTTACAGCGCCTTTAACGGCTGAAATCAGTTTTCCAGCTGCGGATGTAACACCGCTAACGAAACCGCTAATCAATTGAGAACCGACGCTTGCAGCTTGTCCAACAAATCCACGGGCTGCACTTAGTGCACCGCTGAACGCTGAACGAACCGCTGAAATGATACGCTGACCAGCACTTGTTACCGCTGATACAACCGCACTGAATCCGCTAGTGATAGCTGATTGGATTGAGCTCATGGCGCTTGTAACCGCTGACCTAACAGCGCTCCAAGCTGAGCTGATAATGCTCTGAACGGAACTCATGGCACTTGAAACAATTGACTGGATAGCTGACCATGTACTTGATACAGTGCTAGCTATTGCACTCAACACGCTACTGATAAGCGACAGAATAGCGTTCCAAATTGCGCTGATAGTTGCTTGAATAGCTGACATGATTGACGTGATAGCTGATTGAACTTGCGAGAAGTTCCCAGTCACCAAACCGACAATAGCAGACAATACACCAGCTAAAACAGCTTGAATTCCAGTCCAAATAGCGTTCCAAATTGCGCTGATAGCTGAAAGCGTGCTTGAAATAATGCTTGAGATACCAGCCATGATAGGTGACAGAATGGACACGATTGTGTTCCAAACCGTTGAGAAAACAGTCTGGATAGCCGTCCACGCCGCTGACCAAATAGACTGAATCACAGCAATGCCAGCACTAATAACACCACTAATGGCAGACATAGCCCCACCAGCGATAGATTGAAGCAATGCCCAAAGCGCTTGGAACGGAACAGCTAACAATGCCCAGGCTGCGTTCCAAATAGCAAGAATGAACTGAATTCCTGCTTGGATAATCGGGCCAATAGCATTAATACCGATTGAAACAAGGGATTTAATACCTTCCCAAACGGTGGACAAGATAGTTTTAAGCGTCTCCCACGCTCCAGACCAGTCACCTTGTAGAATCTGCATCCCTAATTTGATGATATTTAAGATAACCTCGATGACTGTTGAAATAACTGTGGTAATCAATTGCCAGCTTGTCGAGAACAGTGTAATTAGCAAATTCAATCCAGTTTGAACCACTGGAAGAATTGCGTTCATGACGTTTTCAATCATGCCCTTGAACATGTTCCAGTAAGTCGTCGCTGTCTGCATAATTAAGGCGTGGTTTTCGTTCCAGAAGGAAGTCAACTGGCCCCATATCGACATAACAAACGACACAATAGCTTGAACGGCGTTAGTAATCGCACTCTTGATAGTTTCCCAAATTGCAATAACTTGCGAACGGAAATTCTCATTATTGTTCCACAAATCAACGAGTGCAGCCCCAACCATAGCGACAGCAGCAACAATCGCAGCAAAAGCAGCGAGAGCTCCGACTGATAACCCGCTGAAAGCGGCACCTAGCCCACTCGCTGCGGTTGAACCGCTTGAAAAGAACCCTACTACCGAACTGATGGCGCTCCCAATTGTACTTAGTGCAGAAACGACGTTACCGACCCACGTTATCAGTGTACCGAGGGCAAATATTACCGGCCCTACAGTACCGATGATTAAGGCTGTCCATTTAACCCAGCCGTCAACTGGCAGGTTGTCCCAGATAGTGCCTAGAACACGCACCACATTGTCTTTAAACGTGATGATAGTCTGCTTCATGTTTTCCATTAGCTGCTTGATGTTAGCTTCGTTATTACCAAGGCCAGCCACTAAGTTTTCGGCGGCAGCCTTCATGGAATTAAACGACCCTGAAACTGTTGTACTTGCTTCTTTGGCAGTCGTTCCAGTGACACCGAGCCTATCTTGAGTAATACCGATGGCATCAATCAAGGTGTGGAATGGGATGTCACGGATATTGTCAGCCGTAGCTTCAAACTCACCGTTTAAGACACCAGACTCATTGACCAAGCGAGCCATTTCGGACATGGTACCACCATACAGTACATATTCGCCATAATTCGCTAAATTATGACCGTCTTTCAGACTGCTCTATGTCGCCATAGAGATTAGACTATCTCTTATACTTTTAAAAGTATCCTAGCGCTTCGGCTCGCTTGAGCCTACTCTACTCCATTAAAAAAAACACCCTTTCGGATGCTTTTTTTTGTTTCGATAGTCGTTACACTTTCAAGATTAAATCTTGCTTAGCACGGTATTGCCTAAGCTACTCTTAGGGTTTCACCGTTTTCACTAGGTTTATACTCGGCTATGGTTTTTCTACCGAGTTTCAAGTTATCCAGCATCGAATAGTTGTCTTTGGCAAAACCTTGATAAGCGTTTTGAATGTCCGTCATGTTAGTACCGAACTTGTTCGCGTTATCTGACATTTGGACAAGGGCTTTATCCCCGTATTTCGCAGCTTTGGCAGTATCTCCGCCTAGACCTTGTAGCAAAGTAGCTGAGAACGATGTGACCTGCTCCATATAGCGGTTAGCAGACACACCAGCCGTCCTATAGGCTCGGTTGGCGTTCTCAATAACGTTGGTTCCCTCACGGTCCATTGTGTTATACAATGCTTGAGCTTGCTGTCTGGTCATGCCGTAGTCTCTGGCCAGTGTATTGACGCTTGACCCATTCTGTTTAAACAGCGTAGAAACACCACCCAACGATTGCTCAAGGTCTGCATAGCCTTTGATTACGGCTGTCAAACCTCCAACCATCGGCAATGTAAAAGCTGTAGTCATTCCAGCCCCGACTGATTGCATGGCGCTACCAACTGACTTTAAACTGCTACCAACTTGAGCAAGCATGCCCCCAGACTGATTTCTCAAATCAGCAAGGGCAGACCGAGCAGCATTGACGCCATTGGTGAAGTCACTTGAGTTAGCACGCAATATGGCTGTAACGTCAAAAGATGCTCCCATTAACTACCCCCTTTCTTTTGTTGATTAATGATCCTATTCTTATCAGCTAACGAGAGCGCTCGACTTCTTGGCACAGTGTCCTCTGGTTTAAATATCTTGCTGAACTCTTTTTCATGGTCGTAGAACTCATTAAAGGTTCGGTAAGCTGAGCGAACACTCTTGCCCTTGCCTTTGGTTGCTTGCACGGTCTGGTTATACCACGCTTGAATTGCTGCATTGAAACGGATATCCTCTTGTTTAATTGCGTAGGCGGTATTATATACCTCGAATTCAACAAGCGTTGTCCTAGCTGCTTCGACGTAACTCATGCCGTGCCTTGCAATCAAGAGGGCTATTGCGTCGTCATAGCTGAAATCATAATCTGGTTGATTGTGCCCTACTCTTGAACGTTCATTGCGAGTTTGAGTAGGGATGACGCTTTTAACTCGTCAATAATAGAGTCAATCGTCTCTTTGTATTTACCTTTGTCAATCAAATCAGCAAGATAGGCTTCAATGTCTGCGTCACTTGGTTTTTGTGGCGCTGTAATCGTACCAGCTTTGATGATATCCACAAACGCAAGAGGGTCGTTGATAGCTACACCGGCTGAAATCAATGTCATAGCACCGTAGCCGGTCTTCATGCCTTCAAGTTCTGCCGAGTGCAATTTGTTGATCTCACGCAAGAACGCAAGTCCGAAAATCAAATTAAAGTCTCGTCCGTTGATAGATAGAATCATGTTTTATTTCTCCTTTATACAAAAAAAGCAAGGGCACAAAGCCCCTGCAGTTAGACTAGATAGATGAAACTAGGCCGTCTTCTTTAGCAAGAGTATGATAGTCGTATTGAGCGCTTGCGACTGCTTTCTTCTGAGCTTCTGTCAAGCTGTCAGTTGAAATAATACCATTGCCGTCAATAGCCATTTCGTAAGAAAGCTCCACTTTGTCGTCAGCGGGTGCTGAAATTTCAAAGTTTTTAAGATAGCCTTGGTAATATTCGACATCATAGACATCTTTCCCACCAGAAGCGCGTTTTGAAGCAAGGTCAACTTGCCAGCACTCCACTTTGTCGCCTGCGATGAACCATTTACGCATTTCACGCCACATTTCAGTAGTAGTGCCATCTTCACGATATGCAAGTGATACGAATTCCCCAGACACTTCACCGTCAGAAATTGAGTTAACCACCCCGTCTTTAGTCTTGGTAGTTTCGACCTCTTTCTCAGCGTTGATAGTGTGTTCTGTTTGGAAACGTACTTTAGCAGCGTCTTGCGTCTTTTGGTCCTTAACACGACGGAAGAAGACCATTAGATCTTTCCCCAAAATAAGTTCTGCCATTTATTCCTCCTTTTTGGTATATGTAAATAAAAAATCCAGCACAATGTGAATCAATGGCTGGACGTCTGTATTATCCGGTAAGACTTGCTTGTCTGTACCAGTTTTCAATAAGTTGTATTCAAACCCTTTAATTCGTTCGCTAGCTCGTTCCAACGTTTGACAGTGGGTGTCTAGCTCTGCACGCTGCGCTCTAGTCCCGTAGATATGGACGGTTTGTCTTATCGTTCCAAAGTTTTCGTTATTGAGTGTAGGTGCTGAACTATTCTCACCAATAAACACAAATGGATAGCTAGCGGATGAATCGGGTAAATAGTCATAGGTTGTCAACGTTTCGTTAGCAATAGCAAATAGATTTCTGAATAAGTCGTGGCTTGGTGTCATTTAAAGGCTCCTTCCATAACTTTTCTGATTTGCTCCGTGAAATAAGGCTCGATTTGTTGCATCATTGGACGCATAAACGGTTTTCCAGGCTGATAGCGTGTTCCGAATTCTTGGAATCCACTATAAGAAGCCGCTGAATGGATGTGCGATTCTTCGCCCATGTGCCTAGTGGTGATATTAGCTCTCAAGAAACCAGTGTCGACTGGCGCAAGACCTTTTGAAATGCTCTTGCCCTTCTCAGCTGAGTTTTTGAGAGCGTTTTGAGCTTGTGTTCTAACTCCTTGACTTGCTTTGTTCAAAGCGGCAGCGAGGACTGTGTCCCCTCTCCACTCGATTGTGAAATTAGCCATTTAGCTCGCCTCGTTTCAATCGGATTGCCCCTTTTATTGGTGCGTCAATGCGTTCGATAGGATAATACTTCTTGCCCTCGTATAGAGCGTAGTCAAACGGCTTCTGCTCTTGATTGAATCGGCATATCATGACCACGTCCGACCTACTACCGTAGGCTTCAAATGCACGCTGTTGGTCAATAAAATTGACTAAACAAGGCACAATCTTGCTAGACTGTGCCTTTTCTTCGTGCTTATCAGTGATTGGGTTGTAAGTCGAAACACCTTGCTTTACTAGCTTAATGCGGTGTGGTGTTTTCATAAGAACCTCACCTTACCTTTTCGAGCTAACGAGCCGTCAAGTCCGAAATCTTTATCCAGAATCTTTCTGTAAGGCTTGAACATGTCATCCCAATCCTCGTAGGTAACTGAATAGCCGTCTACGTTTTCGGTTTTGACACCCTCTGACCCCTTACGGCCATAGAGCTTATAAACAACATTTTCGATGATGAAATGATATTTCTTGTCAATCTCGGTTGTTCCGACTAATGCTTTAAAATAACTCTCAGCGTCGTTGACTAAGTCCTCAATCAATTCATCCTCAAGATCGTCTTCAACGTCGATACCCAACCGACGTTTAATCTTCTCAAGTTGGATATCGTTCATTTTAGACCTCCTCCGCAGCCTTTAGAAGTTCTTCTAAATCTGCTTTCTTTGCTTTGGCGTCATACTCGACACCAGCTTCATCAAGTTTTGCTTTGATTTCCTTGACTGTAAGCTCTTTTGGTGGCTCGACTTGTTCGATACCGCCTTTTTCAAGAACTTCTGCCACACGCTCTTTAGATGGCTCATAGCCATCTCGTGGGTAAACTTCCCCGACTTGATAGATATACTCGTTATCTTGCAAGTCACGGAATGTAATCTTAGCTTTATAGGTCATTTAAACCTCCTGACTAGACCCCTACTGGTTGGATCGCTGCAAATGCTTCGTCGTTTGGAATCGCTACGGCAATTTCAAAGATTGCACGAAGTGCTTGCATGTCTTGTTCAAACAAATGGACGTCACCAGAATCAAGAGTGCCATCGTTTTGAACTTTAGACAAAGTAGCTTGGTCTGCGATTTTAAGACGCAAGTTAGTCCCGTTTGGAATACCGTAAACCAAACCATTGAAGTTACCAGTGATCAATGTACCTGCTGGGTAAGTTTGCCCATCTTGCAATTGAAGTTGAGAATATGGAAGACCATCAAGCTCACCGATTGCGTTAGGGTTAGCTGGTTTAGTGAAGATGTGTTGACCGCCGTTCACATTGTCGACGATTCCACGAAGTGTGCGGTTGATAGTGCGGTGGCCTACGAATGCGTTAGGTTCTTTTTCTGACTTGTCTTCCACATCATAAATGTTATTAAGATTGATGTCCCCAGATACGATGTTTTGAGCACGTTTAGCAGACGCCAAGACGTTAGCACCGAATGGGTTGTTATACAAACCAAGGAACGCTGCCCCGTCGATTTTCTTGTTAAACAAGTCAACAATCTTATCCTTGATTGATTCAAAGAAGTCAGTCCAAGTGTAATTAAGGACTTCTTCTGTTACTGGCAAGATAACTGCCAATTTGCGAGATTCAAGAACGTAAGATTTAGTTTGTACTTTTGCAGTACCAATTTTTTGACCTTCACCCACAAAGTAAGCGTCTGTCAATTGACCAACTTCAACACCTTTGCGGACCATTTTGCCGTCCATTTCAACTTTTTGGCCAAGCTGAATAACTTTTGAAGTTTTAACGAGTTCGTCAGTGAATAGATCAGTGATTTGTTCTGACGTAATCTCTTTTCCAAGGGAGTCAGACAATAGGACTGTGTCTGGATTAAATTTTTGTTGAGCCATGCGCTCTCCTTTCTTAAATTAGAAATTAGTGATTTTGGCTTTGTCAAACTTGTCTTTTCCACGATGCGAACGCCCTTCCTCTCCGCCACTAGTGCGAGGTGGGAGAGTTTTTGCTTCTTCTCGTTTCTGCAAGTTTAGGATGTTAGCCATGTTTGAAACAGCTAACTTGGTAGCTTCTTCGTCGCCTTTTACAACGAATGCAAGCGTTGACTCGTTGACAGGAACGCCTTGAGCTTCGAGCTCTTTAATAGCGATATCCTGCATTTGACGTTGAGCGATTTGAGCTTGAAGTACTGCAATTGTGCTCTGGGCTTCTTCGAATTCTTTATCCCGCTGTTTCTGTTGCAGCTCTTGAAGTTCTTCTTCGCTCATTTTAGCTTTAGCAACGGCTTCCTCGATTTGAGATTGAATACCGGTCTGCATATCAGCAATTTCAAGAGTATGTTTCTCTTCCATCTGCTTGAGTCTACGTTGCATTTCAGCGACTGACACCATTTTCTCCTCTTTTTCTGGTTGGCTAGCTTCAACCTCTTGAGAATTTTCAACTGTTTCAAGTTCTTTTTCTGCCATGATAGGCTCCTTTCTTTACGCTTTAACGTCCAACCTCGACGAACTCATGCAGCTTTTAATGTCCTCAGCACGGTCTGGACAAAGGGTTATTCACCCCAAACGCCGTTAACAGCTTCTTCATCAAGAGTGCTGCCGCCAGCTTTGTATTCCATTTTGATATGTCCATACGCTGAACAGCGACAGTTAGGGTGCATTGGGTACATGTTGACCCCCTTTTCTGCCTTGTTGATCGGTATAGCTTTTTTATCTAAGGGCTTACAAATATCGCAAGCCCCACTTTCTGCAACATAGATTAGATGTGTGAAGTTGTTTTCTTTCAACATCATCAACTCTGTATCAGCATTAATACGAGCTATTTCGGTCTTGAGTAGTCGTTGGGCGTTGGACTGGCTTGTGTTATATTTCTTAGCTAATCGCTGCCGCTCCTGCTTAAAACCGTCCATGTCGGTGAAGATGCGTGCTAACGAGCTAAACACATCCTTCTGCATACTTGCATGAAGGCCGTTTCTGCCCCAAACTCTACGACTAAAATTCTGACCGTAGAAATCAGCGTCTAAAATCGCTCTCATGTGACTTACTGCATTGACGGCAGAATTGCCCAAAATACCCGCTTGACGCTTAAATTCGGCTAAATATTCACTCTCACGCGCTTCGTCAAAGACTTCGTTAACGTCTGATATAAGACTAGCTATCTCAAGTCTTAATTCTGCTTTGAGTAGTTCCAAACGACTGACTTTCATTTTCAAGTTAAACAGTCTTAGCCATTGATTTGTGCCGTGTGAAAAATCTTTCTCGACTACTGCTTTTCTAGCTCGGTCCTTATACTCAGTGACATCGAACTCACTAGCTCGCTTCATAGCTTCGGCACGACTCAGCCCTTCCTTGTCGGCATAGCGCATGTAAAACCCGTTTATTTGGCTCTGCATGCGGTTATAAGACGTTTGATAAAGCTCTTTTAAGACTTTGTCACGCTCTATGTCACGCTTGATTAGGTCTGATTGTGCTTTTCGCTCGGCATTGTAGCGTTCGTTATTCGTCATCATCCTCAGTACCTACAATCTGACTAACTTCTAAATCAGTAGCACCGCCTTCTTTGAGTAAACGGCTCTTCTCTTTGCGTGCATCAGTGAAGCTAGCTGATTCCATAAGTGTTTCTTGTGAGATTTCCATGCCAGAATTGATAGCTGATTGAATCTCAGCCCATACGTCCGTTGGCAAATTCTCATGAAACGTAAACGTCAGCATGTCAGCGTCCACTGGTTCGATACCTTTGAGATTGTTAGACAGTAACTCAAGTAGCTTATAGCGACGTCTGAGCGCCTTGACAAAGAATCCACGTTTGACGGCTGTAACTTGCTGCAAGTCAACCAGCTTGTAGCGGATAGCTATCCCAGACGTAGCTGAGAATGTCGAGTCGTCCTGCAAGTTAGGCAATCCAACGATTCGGAAGAAGTCTTTAATCAAACGTGATTTGTACGCTTCAACACCGCTGACATCGTATTGCTTGTAGATATATCCAGCATCTAGTGACGTTTGCTGTCCGTTGTGTCCGACTCCACTTTCAAGAACAAGCATGTTAGCGTGTTTCATTTTCATAATGTCAGACGCATTCATCCCTGTGCTTTCTACATCACCTTTGATGACAAGCATGGCATCATTAAGGTCTGACATATAGTTAGCCGTGTCAGATTCCGCTGCATCGTAAGCGTCAATGATTGGAATACCTTTCTCCCAATCTCCCGAACGTTCTCGGTTATTCTGCCACTCTACCACTGGCACCATCCCGAACGGGTTCTCTTTGCGTTCGATTTCCTGCCAGTTTGGATCATAACTAACAATCTTGCTATCGGTGTAGACTGTAACAAACATCTCCCCGTTATACACTGGACAATGGACAGCCGCAATAATATTCTTTCGGACGTCTGCGCTACGAATAGTGAACATTTCCCTTGCGTCAATCAAGACCACTGCGGGATTGCCAAACTCATCATAGTAGTGCAGCTCAAACGCTCGCCCAAAGCGTGAAGCGTCATAGACTAACTCACGGTTAAGAGCTTCAACGTCGTTGTATGCGTTAAAATCGTCAATAGCTGTCAAGTCGCTGTTAGTGTCAGTGGCACCGATTGAAATAGGTTGACCTACTGTATATCCGGTAAAGAAACGGCTAGCTTGTCCGCCCAGGTCATGCCTAATGCGGTAGTCAGCTTTCTCTGGTTCTAGTCGCTTACGACCATTTAGAATCGTGTAGTTGTTCCCGTTTGAATAACTCTCTAGAATATTCAAACGGTCTATCTGTTCGTCTTGGAACTGAGCTACCATTTTTTCTAACTTCTCACGCCCTTGGAACGTGTCCACTAGGTCGTCTGCCGACTGAGCCATGAAGTGAGTATTAGCTTCTTTTGCGAAACGAAGAAAATCTTCACGTTTCTGTAAGCTAGTCGGCTCCATATCTCGCTCAAATTGGTATGATCTAGGAATGTACTGTCCTTCATGCAAAATATCGTCAGCACTATGTGTTGTGTTCGTCATTCTATCTCCTTAACAATTTGTTAACCCGTCTAATCTTAGCGTCTACGTCCTGTCTATCTTTGACAAAGATAAGGTTTTGAAGTGCGTATCTAATAGCGTCGATACAGTGGTTATAGCTATCACACGGCTTGTTGATGTACTCGTTTGTATGTTTATCTTTCTGCCATGTATAGTTCTCAAGCTCCTCAATCGTCTTAACACATCTCTCGTCAACGATGATGTCGAATTGCTGCAAGAACTGAATCCCTTGAAGGACTGAACCTTTACCCTTATCTACTGGAATAGCTCTACGCAAGCCCAGCGTTTGCAATTCAGCAATAGACTTCTGCTCCGCTGAGTCAGCCATAATCACCTCTTTTGAATAGCCAAGGCTAGTTATAGCTTCTGCTATCTGGTTGTTAAGCAGTCCCTTCTTGACGTATTCCTCTAGGATGTATAGCCGCTTGTTCTCTCGGTCTATTTTGACATGCATAAACGCCGTGGGGTCGTTAGTAAACCCAAAGTCCAGACCAAAAAAGGACGGTAACTGTTTAAGCTCGTCCTTGTTAAGTAATCTCTTTTCGTATTTTGGAAAAACTAGTTTGTCGAGCGTTGCAAACTCACCCAAAGCATATATTTTGTAATAGGCTTCATTTCGATTTGCTAACTCCTCGATATTCTCCTTGGTCAAGTCGTCCAGGAACCGATTATCCTTATACGTTGTTTGGTAAACCACTGTATTCTTAGGGTTCTTCACAAAGAATGCATTATATACCCAGTTAGCTTTAGACACGGGGTTAAACATCAAATAGATTTGTTTCTGCTTATGAGCTTTATCCCTCAAGCGAAGCGTCAGCTGCGTGTAATCATCGAGCGTAAATTCTGACGCTTCTTCCATGACCACGTCAGAAATACCTTTGATAGACTTAATCTTCTCTGGGTTATCCATCCCTTTGAAAATCAGCTCGGCACCGTTTGGCAACTCGATTCGGAATGCGCTCATGTTAACCTTGCACAGATTAAGTACACCGAAATAAGACAAAGCTGCTTGAACGTCCGCAAATACCGAGTCACGAACCGTAGAGCCTACTTTTCGCAATATCAATATTTTGCGGGGCTTGTCCCACTTTTTAAGAGCTTTGAGGACTATCTTCTGGAAAACCCCATGACTTTTGCCACTTGACGCTCCGCCGTAATGGACTTCTGTGAAGGTGTCGTAATCAAACAAATGCTCATAGATATGCCGATTAAATACCCTACTTGGGTTGATATCAAGATTAATCGTCATTCCATTCACCGACATTGATATTGATATCTTGCGTTACATCAGCTTCGACCTTGTCTGTCCACATTCGATAGCGTTTTCCGATATCAACTGCCGCAGCGCGACGGGTAGCGACATTCGGCTTTGCTTGAGCAATACGCTGCATGCCTTCACCATCGAGGACCAGCAGGGGTTCTTCAATCTCGCCACGCATTACGGCTGTGAGAAATTCCATGACCTCTTGCTGATCCGCAACACGTTCTGACTTCAACTGTTCCAGTCGTTCATCTATATAAGCCTTGATGTTAGCCTTTGCAAGCAGCCTACTTCCATTAGCCTTTGCAACATCATTGTTCTTAATGTTAGGATAAGCCTTCTTATATGCTTGCGAAGCATTTAGGCTGATGATGTACTCATCGGCAAACTTCATTTGTTTCTCGGTCATCCCATTTTCCATCAACTCCTTTCCGATACTGAAAAAAGACAACCCACAAAATGAGTTGTCTCCGTTTTTCTTCGATAATATAATAATACCACTTTAAACACTTGTAAGATACCGTGCTTTATCCGTCAAAATACCGAAATCTCAACGTTCTACGACTAATTGACCATTTCTGTATAATTCTGCAAAAGCTAGGATAGCATTGTTTAGCAACTCTTGAAAGGCTGTCCTTTCGAATCCGATTGCTTGGGCAATTTGCCAGTTCGGTTTAGGTGGATAGGCTAGATATTTTTCTATCAGTATTCTGCGATAATCTGGGCGATATAGCCCGCTAACTGCTTGCTCTATGGCTTCTAGCTCGTTCATTGCATCGACACGCCTAACTGCGATATTCTCCACCGGTCTGCTCACTCCACTACCGCCTCTTGGCATGAATGTGAATTCCTGTGTTATTTTCTGCTCAGCTCCGTCGTGTGCAATCTCTCGCCAGCGTGGATATTCTCGAAGTTTGCGCTTGCAACGTTTGATTGTTGCTTTCTCATCAATTTCCGGCAATAGCATTATTCAGACCTCTCTGGTATAATAGTAGTGTTGACTTCAAAGAGTGCCGGCCATTGTGTCGGTCTTTTTTATTTTAGCTCAAGAAACGTTAAGAGATTTTATTGAAAAGATAGAATACGTATTTATTCTTGGGGTGTTTCTCAAGCCTTGTTATCACCTCATTTCTAGCCAAATGACACCAGCAAGGTCTTTGGCTTTGTTTAGTAATGCAAGATATCAATAAGAAAGAGGGTGTTTCACATCCTTTTTTTCTTAAATTTGCTGGGTTTGTTTGGACAAGGTCTGTCAGCTTGTCCTGTGTTAAAAAAGTGTTAAAAAGTGTCCAAGCCACTAAAAATCTATATTCATTTTTTTATTTTTAGTGATGACAGACAATGACTGGCAAGAGGAATCGAACCCCTTGAGCAACCATTCCAGCCTACGATATAGTGAAATCATTTTGGAGGTTTTCCTCCTTTTTGAAATAATACAAGAATTAAGTCGGATGAATTATAGAGATTTCTGACCTATATCTGCTTGCAGGCATAAACCTTGAATAATCACGTTACCAGTAACACGCTTTAGATTAGTGAACGAAATAAAAAAGGTTCCTCGATTCTATTACTTATTATTTACTGGATTTGGGTGCATCCACGACCAGTCCACGCTTCAGCGATTTGAATGAAAAAAATAAAAAGGATTCCTCTTTTCTAATATGTATTGACTGGTAATAGCTAGTGAGGGAGCCGAACCCTCGTAAACCGTTCTAGCTACACGCCTAGTGCATAGGCTGTATATAGGGCTTTTCTGACCGATGTCTTATTACGACCTACCTTGCCTTTGGTTCGATATTCTAAGGTGATGCGGTCAATCTCACTATCTAGGCTCTCTGACCATTCGTAATGATTAAATACATACTTAGCTATCTCGCTGAATAGCTCTCTTGAAAGCATCCCTTCCATTTGAACTGCCTTCAATGGTGTTAGTGCAGCTTTCTCCACATAGCAGCAATTGAGGGCGTTTTGGGTTTTATTAGCGCTTTTCTGGTTGCAACCCTTGACCTCTCTGATATAGCTATTCAGATTGTTAGGGTGTTCCTTGCGTAAGGCTTCCACTTCCTTTTGAAATCGTTTAAACAGTTCCTTTGGTAGTCCTGCATTTGTTTTCTCCAAAACTGGGCGCGTGGTTTTGCCCCTTGTGTAATTAGTAGATAGATAATCCATAAGGTCGTCAAATAATTCATCAGAAATGATGCCTTCTAACCTGTCAACAGTTTGGGGCGATATTCTCGCACGTTCCACGACTGCGCTGTTAAACGCTTGATAAATGATGCGAGCTTGCGCTTCACTGCACCCTCCAACCTCTTGAAAGAACCGTTTATAGTCCTTTGGATGAGCTTGCTTAAGTGCCGCATGTTCACTGACTAATCGTCGATATAATTCCTCGGTCAATCCGGAATATTTGTATTTCACGCTCATGAGCCCCGTCCTTTCAAATAGCTGGGGATATCATTCCCAACCTGCACACTGTCATATTGCTCCTTACTCACTAGGAACTTACCATAAGCTCCACAATCGAGTGTGTATAGCTTGCCTACCATTTCCTTGCCAGTAATCTTTCCATGCAGTACAGTGGCATTGTCAGCCTTATGCACCACGATAGCTTCTACTGGTCGATTAACCACTCGTAGAACAGTAGTCACGTTAATGGCTAGGGATACCACTAGTAAAATCGTGGCTATCGTTAGCTGGCTGTCTCGTTTTCGTTTTGATAAAGTTATCATCAATCATTACTCCTTGTCTATCTTTGATGTCGTTATAAGCTATTGTGAGGCACTCCTCTACGTCGTAGCCAAGCTGCAAGCATAAAACTATCAGCGTAACAATCGAATCACCTATCGCGTCCTTTAGTGACCACTCTGGATCAGCGAAATCATGCGGTTTTAGAAACACGTCTCTAATCTCGCCCACTTCCTCAGTCACCTTCATCCATTCAACTTTAGGATTGCCCTTGTCCAGCCCGTGGCTAATAGCCCACTCGTTGACCTTGTCGATTAGTCCAGCGATACCGTCCTTTGCTGGTGTTTCAAGCCCTAACAGATAACCGACACTTACACCGAAGTATTCAGCTAGCTTTTTGGCTTTACCTATGCTAATTTGACTGGTTCCATGTTCCCAACTTAAAACCGTCACTTTTGGCACTCCTATTTCTTCAGCTACCTCGACGATGGTTCGATTTTTCTGTTTTCGTAGATTTCTAAGGTTATTCATTGCGCTTCCTCATGTTTAAATAATCTCTAAAACTTTGATATTTGTTATATTCAGATATTGTTTTTTCAAGCGATTCTTCCACTAAAGCTGAAAAACTTTTGTAATTTCCGTACTCTTTCAAAACTAAGATGTGTGTGAATAGATCATTAGAAATTGTAGCCTGCACTCTCTTGCTCATTCATCCACCTCCTTAACTTCCACGCCTTCGCAATCGAACATCCAGCCAAAATCAGCATCTTCTAGCTCTTTGCGGGTGTGTTCAAGAACGACATAGGAAGAGTTTTCCTTGCCCCCAAAACACCAACACTCCGTCAGTTTGCCGAAAGCCAACCACTGATGAGACCCGTTTATTCCTTTCACTCTAACCGTATATCTAGGCTCTTTCTCGACCTCGTAGCCATCAACCCAAGCACGAGCAAAGATATCTTGGTTTCTTGCCTTTTTAATCCAGCAAATAAGTTCATCACTTTTATTCCACTGTTTCAAAAAATCTGGATTCATAGCAGTATATAATCCTATTGCCAAATTTTCTTTACACACATCAATCCAATCCGCCACACATTGCGGAACGATTGGTTTAGGGAAGAATGAATCGTATAGGTCTTCTGCGTACGATACAGAGATATGCCCGATTGTCGATAATTTTTCTATTGCTTCTTGTCTAGTCATTTCGTACTCTCCTTGTAAATAATCAGTGCTGATGTATCATACGTTCTGCGAAAGTCATACTCATAGATTGCTAACGCCACATTAGATTGATATTTAATATCAATAATTTCTATATTTGGGTTTTCTGCAAGAAAATTATTGATTAATTCATCAATTTCTAGGTGGTTAAAAGTGCTAGTATTCTCACGTAAATACTTCGTTCTAATCATCGATTTCCTCCATCCAGACAGTAGCATCTACTGCCACGCTTAACTTTTTCAACGCTTCAACGTGTTTCAGTGCCTTGTTCTTATCTGTGAAATGGCACTCTTTAACGTCATCCATCGAGCGTGCTACTCGTACTATCCACCGCATTCGACCAACTCCACTGTATACATCCTAGAATTGCGATATTTAACACCTCGCAAGCGGTGCAATTCGTTGATAGCGTCGTTCTTGTTGCTAAAAATATGCTCACTGTCTGGCATATTGTCGTAATATAAGATTACTTTATATTTCATGTCATTCCTCGCTTTTATCTATGTAAATCACCGTGGCAGTAGCTATCATGAAGCCGTATCCCTTATTTCGGTCAAAAGTAACTCTGACATCCAGTAATTCATAATTATTTTCCTTGATCCATTGGTTGATTTCTTCATCAACGCCATCGCCAGTGGCACAGGCAGTGAAAATTTTTACTTTTCGTTTCATGGTTTTACACCTCATGTTTATCATCGTTCCCGGCTCGTCTCTGAAAACCTTAGCCGGATTCTGTGCTATAAATCGCCTTAACCATTGCATAATTCCATCATCCTCGTTAGTAATTCTTCATCCGGCAACTGCTCCAGTGTCAGTATGCGATTGAGTTTCTTTGCACTGATTCCTAGTTTTGCACTGATATATTCCATATCCTCATGGTTAGCCCAGAACCATCTCGAGAATTCTTGTGTTTGACCTAATACACTTGTGTGGTCATAACTCCCTGGAGCATATACACCGACTAGCTTGTCTTTATATTTACTATTCATCCAAGCTCCTTAATTTCAAATTCAATGCGTGGATTAGGACTGTACTTCTTGCGAGCTTTTAACTCGCAAACAATACTGTCATCCGTCCAAACGATGCCCTTCTTGTCAACTTTGTTGTAGCCGGCGTTTGAGATACTGTCAAAGAGCGCTTTAACTAGGTTATCAAGGTCGGGTTTTCTGATATGCCAAAGCGTTTCTGCCATAAACCGCTTAAACATGTCCCACGTTTTAGCTCTAGCCTTTGGTGTGGGCTTTTTCGATACGCTCAAAGGAGCCTTCATGTAAAATGTGACACTGACTGAAATCGGTCCGTCAAAGAATTGTCCGTCATATTCTTGTTCGATAAGTTGTGAGCATTGACGTCTCCATGCTTTCATCTTCGGGTCTTCATAAGTGCCGAATTTGCTAAATCTAGGCCTTGTCTGAGGTTTGGGCTCGATGTTTAAAATCATCTTCATAAGCTCACCTAGAATGGCAAATCTGAATCTTGAATATCCATAGGGTTTGAATTACCAAATGGAGCACCACCTCTTGAATTCGACGCTTGCTGTTGTAGTTGCTGACTATATCCACCATTAGCATTGCCACCCTCACGCGCTGCACGGCTTTCCAACATTTGGAAGTTCTCAGCGACTACCTCGGTTACATACACTCGTTGCCCTTGCTGATTCTCATAGCTACGGGTTTGGATGCGTCCAGTAATACCAATCAACGCCCCTTTTTTAGCCCAGTTAGCCAAATTCTCAGCTTGCTGTCTCCAGATAACGCAGTTGATAAAGTCCGTTTCACGTTCGCCGTTAGCGTCCTTGAAGTTACGGTTAACGGCAAGGCTGAAAGACGCTACTGCGACATTGTTACCTGTATATTTAAGTTCGGGGTCACGGGTAAGGCGCCCAACTAGCACAGTCGAATTAATCATTGATTTTCTCCTAAAATTTCGTAGTTTACAAAGTTATCATCAAGCAGCTTAGCGAATTGATGCCATTGATTCTCACCGCCGTGGAACGTAAGCGAAAGATTCACCTTGTACGGCTCAACGGGCTTGCTAGGCATTTCCTCATTCGGCTTAGTGTCTTCGATAACCTCACCAGTTTCAGCGTTGACCGCTTTGATTTCCTCGTTAGCTGACTGTTGAGCCATTGCTTCAATCTCGGCTAGGCGTGCCGCGTCTGCTTGTTTTTTAGCTTCTGCTTGTTGTTTGCGCTCAACAGCTGCATCACGATCCTTTTTCATTTGCTTCAAGATTTCAACTAGAGGTGTATCATTGTTCAACGCTCTAGTGTACGGTTCCGCTGGCAACTCATAATCAAGGGCTTGTTCTTCAATCATCGCAATGTTAGCTTTGTATTCCTCAAGTCGGTCATACTCAGCCAAAACAAGAGCGTCGATTTCTTCGATGGTTTCTTTTTTGAGTTCCATCTTCTTGTCTTTGAAATACTTCTTCAAAGAATAGCCGTCGTACTTATCTTTAAACGTGTCCTTATCCAGTCCGGCAAGCTCGCATTTGCTTTCAAATACTGACCTAACGTGGTCAACTCGGAGCATTGCTTGGTGATTGTCGATTTCATCACGTTTTGCACGCAACTTGTCAACCAAATCTTGCAATGGCTTGCGTGATTTCTTCAAATTGCCCTCAAATTCTGTGAGTGGGTTCTTATAGATTTTTGAAATCTCTTTGCGTTTAGCGTCTAGCTTGTCATCAAGCCCTTTATAACGAGTGATTTCTTTCTTGATGTCACTATATTCAAGCTGGTCCAGTTGCTCGTCTGATAGCTCGCTAACTGCCGCTTGGATAGCTCCATCGAATTTGTCAAAATCAAAATTAATTGTCCCCGGTGTATAGATCGGCTCTATTGCCTCCAAGAAATTGTTTGTTACGTCTTTCATGTCTTATCCCTTTCGATTGTCGATTTGAGTTTGAATGTCGTTGCTTACCACGTTAAAACCTGCTACTAGCAACTCATGGAAGTCATTGAGCTTGTACTTCTTCAAGTAGTAATTAGCTACTGTTTCGGTTGCTTGACCAGTAATTAAGGCAAGTTCGTTAATTTGTTGCATGATTATGTCATGTTGCTCGTTGCTAATGAAGTTAGGTTGTTGTTCGCTTCTTGACTCATAGCGTGCTTGTTGCGGTTGCCGATTTTGATGTCGTTGAGGGCTGTGAGGTTGGTTTGGTCTCAAGCTCTCCTCTGCCACTTCGAAGTGGTCCACATCTTCCTCACCGATTGCGAATAGTGCTTGCAAGGCGTACTTTCCGGCGTATGATTGTACGGCTCCTACCCACTGCGGTTCATTCATTTGCTTTAAGTCTCCGTTGCGGGTTTTCAAAATCGGCACAGGAGATAATTCTGCGAACGCTACTGCTTGCTCTTTCTCCTCTCGGTTAGATGCCGTTGCAATAGCCTTGATAAAAGTCTTGCCAGAAAATTCGACTAGATCATAGTTGACCACAACGCTCCAATTTGATTTCAAACTTTTAAAAACGTTGTAAATGTCCTCGGCATGCCTTGAAGCGTACTTGGCAGTCCCTTCTTTCTTCTTTTTAAGCTGCATTCTTTGCTGCAACTCTGTGAATGTCATTTCTTCCATGTCATATCCTTTTTAATGCCCCTAATTCTCAAATTTTGGGGGGTTATTTACCGTTTCTCTAGTGTGATTGTGCCACTAGATTATTTAGGACGGTTACAAGCGATTTTAGAGCCATTTCTTGCCCTTTGACTTTTTTAGGTGCCAAAGCTCCTTTTTGAGCTTGGTGTTTTCTTGGGCTAGTGACAAGATTCTGTCTTGCTGACTATTGATGATCTTGCCCAGCTCACGACCTAAATTCATGTACTTGTTTCGCCATCGGCTATCGACTTCATAAGTTTCTTGTTCCATGTTTAATGCCTACCCTCCCACCGCTACTTGATTAATTATTTATCTAGTGCTTCAAGCGTTTTAACGAAATTCACGTATGTTTCATAGTGTTTTCCGCTTTTTTCGCTATCCTCGTAAGCTTTTTTAATTAGCTCTTCACCGGTTCCATAGAAACACCCGACCCTCCACATTTTGTTAGATTTGGTGTAAGTAAAATATCTACCACTCGACCAGGTGTTTTTAAACAGAATATAGTCATTTAATTTTGAGACCCTAGCGTCACCAGAGACCCTAGCGTCACCAGAGACCCATGCGTTACCAGAGACCCATGCGTTACCAGAGACCCGTGCGTTACCAGAGACCCGTGCGTTACCATAGACCCATGCGTTACCACAGTGGCTTAGATTGTCTTCTTTTTCAATATATCCACCTATTTCGCCTTTCTCGACATCGCCAAACGAAATTAACGCTTTAATTCTGAATAGCTCAACGCCTAAAATTGTGATTTTGGATGATAAATCTAATTCAAATTTCTTAATCATTTTTCACCTTCGTTGTGTTTATTGAATCCAAGAGTGAGCGCTGTGATGCCAGCAGCAATTACTACAAGACCAAGAGTTGACATGATGCCTTCTTTTTCGCCAGTGTTTGGCAATGTCGCACTGTAAGTAGGTGTATTTACCGCTTTAGTTTTCGGAGCGTCTACGGGCTTGCTAGGTACTTCTTTCGGTGTCACTGGTTTTTCTGGTGTTGGTTTAGTTGGTTCCTCTGGGATTTCCAACTCTGGCAAGTCGAGGATAGGTGCATCGTTCGGAACTACTCCGCCTTCAAAAGGTGGAAGTTCTCGCACTTCTGGGATTCCAGGGATACCGCCTTCAAACTCAGGTTTGTAATGTACTGGAGCTTCATTTGGTACTGTGCCACCATTCCATTCTGGTTTATCCAAAACTGGAGCGTCGTTTGGAACAGTTCCGATTGGCTCAGTATATTCCGGCAATTCTCGCACCTCTGGAATACCGGGGATACCGCCCTCAAATTCTGGAATATCAACTTTAGGTGCGTAATTTGGCACCTCGAAAGTTGGTTCCGGTTTGTTTTCACCGCTTGCGTCACCACGGCCACCAACTAGTTGAATTTTCATGTATGAAACAGCGCCATCATCTTCAGCTTTCAGCTCAATCTTATTGGTTGGATTGGTACTGTCTTTAACAGCATTTACAAGCTTAGTTTTGTAGTAGAGGTAAACCATGCGGTCTAGTCTATCCATTTTAATTTCAAAGCCATGCTCAGATTTTGAGATAGACTTAACTAAGTCCATAGCCGAACCCTTGTCTACCCAAGGGTCTAGACTTTCAATGTTCTTAATTTCGAAGTAGTTATCGACTAGCTTTTGATTTTCTGACATTTCATCAATGATAGTCACATAGTTAAGTACCTTCTTTGCATAGTTAACACGAGCTGTCCAATTAATAACAGTAGGGTCTTCTTTGTCTTGTGATCCCCATTTTGCAATCAATTCATCTTTGCCAATTACTTGCTCTGACCCTACATTGACTGTTACGACAGTACCGTTAAAGTTAACTTTAACAGGCTTACCTGCGACAACCTTATCTGTCCAGCTTGCATCTAGTTTTAGGCTCATGCTCTTATTTAGAGGATGTGATTTGAAATAGTCGTTAAATACAGTGGTTACTTTGTTAGTGGTAGCGTCTGCTGTCGCTTTACCAACTACGGCTTTTTCAGGGTTATGTACATCAAACTCGTAAGAGGTTTGGAATTTCACTTCTTCGGGCAAGTCAAAAGTAACCTTATCCCCTTCATTCACCGGAACATCGTCCGGAATGTGAATATCTTTGTATTCAACTTCGAACGGGCTATACTTTCCGTTACCATTCGGGAAAGTAACCTCAACGTTAGGGTTTCCAACGTTGATTGTGTCGCCTTCTTTAGTAACCGTAGTAGGTGCCTCTGGGGTTTCAGCTACTGGTTGAGCTACTTCTGTAGTTGCCACTGGTGCTTCTGCAATCGGTTGAGATTCTACTGGTGCTGGTGCCAACACTTTCGGTGTTTCAGCCACTGTTTCAGACGGTGTCACCGTAATGTTGCCCGCATTGTCAGCGGTATAGACATTGGCGGCAGTTGGTTGATTGTCAACTACTGGCTGCGTTGTTTCGTCCGCTGATACTGACCCAGCTCCAATCAATAGAGCTGTAGCAAGTGCGAGCGTGCCGCACAAGCCATAGGCTTTAGATTTAGTGAATCCAGTTTTTGCGATTGATTGAGTATTGAAGTTAGACATGGTATAATCTCCTTGGTATAATTTTCTTGCATGGGCCCTAACCCATGCTTTTTTTAGTGCTTTCAACGTGCACCCATAGCCCCACCGCAGAATATTTCAATGTTTTATTAGACTGTAAAATGGGAATATTAGGAAAAAAGTAATTTAGTATAATTTTGGGGAATTATGGGTATAAGTTACACTCCACGGCAGGGCCATGGCTGCACGCTGAAAGATTGACGTTAGTTTGTATATTTCTGCTTGAGCCTTTCGCTCTTTTCTTCGGGTGTTTCGACCACCTCGAAAAAGTATTCTGGTTCTTTAGGTTTCTTTCTGGTTAGCAATTTCTTTAATAGCTTCATGAGTTACCCCACTAGTTTGTCTTCTGGTAGGCCGTGATCTAGGTTGTAACGTCTAGCCTTAGTTGTATAAGATTCCCATTGTGGGACTACGTAAGTTTCAGTTTCTTGTTTCTTGTTTGACCAAATCCATCCGAATAGTTTCATTGTTGTTTCTCCTTCTTGATTAAAATACATGGACACCACGTTCTGCCCATTTATCACGTAAACGGTTTTGAGCGTCCCCGTTATATCCGCAGATATAAAATGCCAGACCAAAGTTTTCTTTACTGTGGCGTTTATCCACGATTTCTTCTTTGTAAGCCTCTGCAAATGCTTTGACTTCGTCCAAATCTTCACCGCATGGGTAGAACAACCAGTCATCATCCACTACTACGTGCCAGTTGTTCCCAAGAACTGTCTGGATTTTTTTATATTCAAATTTAGCCATTTTGTTTACCTCTCTTATTCTTATAACTATGATTACTGTATTGTTATCAGTTAGTAGTTATTATTCCTTGGTGTGCGGCAGCACCATATTGTTATTAGTTGGTGCGTGATAACGCCATATTATTATTACTTAGTCTTTATTATTTATTAGTTATTATTAGTGTCGGCTTCTTCAACTTTTGAACTTTTCAACCTACGATTTCTTCAACTTTTGAACTTTTCAACCTACGATTTCTTCAACTTTTGAACTTTTCAACCTACGAAAAGTCAGTAAGTTGTAAAATCAAAC
>ENA-OWMY01000037-OWMY01000037.1-metagenome-genome-assembly--contig:-NODE-37-length-37155-cov-6.131914_pt1 | contig 37155 bp, 41 predicted proteins | sample MGYA00245358_ERZ651122 | MGnify/ENA primary metagenome ERZ651122 (study PRJEB26857, sample SAMEA4031752) | metagenome | biome: human; feature: oral; material: saliva | place: Philippines | collected 2014 | study...
CTGTCAAAAGCGCCGCATAAAATTCAAAGAGCGCATTCATACGATTGGTTTTTTCAATTTCCATAACTTTTATTATACCAAAAATTAGCCTAATCTACCACACTAGGAAGTCAATCCAAGAAGATAGCTAGCTAAATTTGAGAAATATAAGAGACTAGCCCCAAGTAATTTCCAATTGATAGCTGGCAAAGGGGTGTCCCTCTTGATTTTGTAGTTGATAGTCTAAATAGATTTTTTGTCCATCCACTTGATAACGATTCGTTTGGATAATAAACTCCTGCATACCCATGGGTGTGGGAATATAGGCTAAACTATCACTATCCTTTAAAAAGCGCATAATGGTCTTGGGATTGGAAAATCGGCTCATCACCAGTTCTTGACCATGAAATTTAATAACCACTTTTTCCTTTTCCTCATTATAGAAAAGCAGGTAGCTATAATCTCCCTTTTCATGCACTTCTACATCATAGAGTTGGTCAATCACTTCCAACTGCTCATCAAACTGAATCGTATTTCGCATCCGAATCTTCACATCAGGTCCTCTTTCTTGTCTCTTGTCCTACTATTTTACCAAAAAGAGCAGGATTTTGCTATAATGGTCATATGAACGAAAAAGTATTCCGTGACCCAGTTCACAACTACATCCATGTCAATAATCAAATCATCTATGACTTGATTAATACAAAAGAATTTCAGCGTTTGCGTCGAATCAAGCAACTGGGAACTTCCAGTTATACCTTCCACGGTGGAGAACACAGCCGCTTCTCCCACTGTCTAGGAGTCTATGAAATTGCACGACGTATCACGGAGATTTTTGAAGAAAAATATCCTGAAGAATGGAATCCTGCCGAGTCTCTCTTGACCATGACCGCTGCTCTCCTACATGACCTTGGGCATGGTGCCTACTCTCATACTTTTGAACATCTCTTTGATACAGATCATGAAGCCATTACCCAGGAAATCATCCAAAGTCCTGAGACAGAGATTCACCAAGTCCTGCTACAAGTAGCGCCAGATTTCCCAGAAAAGGTAGCCAGTGTCATCGATCATACCTATCCTAACAAGCAGGTCGTGCAGCTCATTTCTAGTCAGATTGATGCAGACCGCATGGACTATCTCTTGCGCGACTCCTATTTTACAGGAGCATCCTATGGGGAATTTGACCTGACTCGAATCCTCCGAGTCATTCGTCCTGTCGAAAATGGTATCGCCTTTCAGCGCAATGGCATGCATGCCATCGAAGACTATGTTCTCAGTCGTTACCAGATGTATATGCAGGTCTATTTCCACCCAGCAACACGCGCCATGGAAGTTCTCCTACAGAATCTCCTCAAGCGCGCCAAGGAACTCTATCCTGAGGACAAGGACTTCTTTGCACGAACTTCCCCACATCTCCTGCCTTTCTTTGAAAAAAATGTGACCTTGTCTGACTATCTGGCTCTGGATGATGGTGTGATGAATACCTACTTCCAGCTCTGGATGACCAGTCCTGACAAGATTCTCGCAGACTTGTCGCAACGCTTTGTCAACCGCAAGGTCTTTAAATCCATTACCTTTTCACAAGAGGATCAAGACCAACTCGCTAGCATGAGAAAATTGGTTGAGGACATCGGCTTTGATCCAGACTACTACACTGCTATTCATAAGAACTTTGACCTCCCTTATGATATCTATCGTCCCGAATCTGAAAATCCACGGACACAGATTGAGATTTTACAAAAAAATGGAGAACTGGCCGAACTCTCTAGCCTGTCTCCTATCGTCCAATCCCTTGCTGGCAGTCGCCACGGAGATAATCGTTTCTATTTCCCAAAAGAAATGTTGGATCAAAACAGTATCTTTGCTAGCATTACCCAGCAATTTTTACACTTGATTGAGAACGATCATTTTACCCCAAATAAAAACTAGAAGAGGAAATTTATGAGTATTAAACTAATCGCCGTCGATATCGACGGAACCCTAGTCAATAGCCAAAAGGAGATTACTCCTGAAGTCTTTTCTGCCATCCAAGATGCCAAAGAAGCTGGTGTCAAAGTCGTGATTGCAACTGGCCGCCCTATCGCAGGTGTTGCCAAACTTCTGGACGACTTGCAGTTGAGAGACGAGGGTGACTATGTTGTGACCTTCAACGGTGCCCTTGTCCAAGAAACTGCTACAGGACATGAGATTATCAGCGAATCCTTGACTTATGAGGATTATCTGGATATGGAATTTCTCAGTCGCAAGCTCGGTGTCCACATGCACGCTATTACCAAGGACGGTATCTACACTGCCAATCGCAATATCGGAAAATACACAGTGCACGAATCAACCCTCGTCAGCATGCCCATCTTCTACCGTACACCTGAAGAAATGGCTGGCAAGGAAATCGTCAAATGTATGTTCATCGATGAACCAGAAATTCTCGATGCTGCGATTGAAAAAATCCCAGCAGAATTTTACGAACGCTACTCTATCAACAAATCTGCTCCTTTCTACCTCGAACTCCTTAAAAAGAATGTAGACAAGGGTTCAGCCATCACTCACTTAGCTGAAAAACTCGGATTGACCAAAGATGAAACCATGGCTATCGGTGACGAAGAAAATGACCGTGCCATGCTGGAAGTCGTTGGCAACCCTGTTGTCATGGAAAATGGAAATCCAGAAATCAAAAAAATCGCCAAATACATCACTAAATCTAATGACGAATCTGGCGTCGCCCATGCCATCCGTACATGGGTACTGTAAAAGGAAAACCGCTCGGCTGAGCGGTTTTTAGTATGAATATATCACAATAAAAGTAAATCAATAAATTGAATGGCTGTTGCACAGTCACTTAAATCTTGAGAGTACAAAAACTGATATAAGTTTGACCATCCCAATCAACTGGTTGTACAGTTACTTAAATCTTGAGAGTACAAAAACTGGCATTTATTGCGGAATTTGAAATATCTTGTTGTACAGTTACTTAAATCTTGAGAGTACAAAAACTTCTCTACTGTGACCCTTCTCGACCATTGCGTTGTACAGTTACTTAAATCTTGAGAGTACAAAAACCTCAGTTAAGATTTGACGACGATAGGGGGGTGTACAGTTACTTAAATCTTGAGAGTACAAAAACTGTTTTATCTTAGTTCATCTATGCTGATTTGTTGTACAGTTACTTAAATCTTGAGAGTACAAAAACCATCAAGGCTAGTTGTCTCTTTTTACCTAGGTTGTACAGTTACTTAAATCTTGAGAGTACAAAAACGCCTTCCGTAACAGTCATAGTAATCGTCGGGTTGTACAGTTACTTAAATCTTGAGAGTACAAAAACACTGGATTCTACGACCATATCCGCCGGTAGGTTGTACAGTTACTTAAATCTTGAGAGTACAAAAACTAGAGAAGATTTCCTTGGATGTTAATTTCGTTGTACAGTTACTTAAATCTTGAGAGTACAAAAACTATTGTATTTTTTAGAAAAAAAGGAGAAACGTTGTACAGTTACTTAAATCTTGAGAGTACAAAAACCACTCGGAAATACATATCCACCAACATTAAGTTGTACAGTTACTTAAATCTTGAGAGTACAAAAACCTTGTCAACCGTTCAAAGCTATAATAAGCTGTTGTACAGTTACTTAAATCTTGAGAGTACAAAAACTTATGGATTTAGATAAAGTTCCGACAACAGTTGTACAGTTACTTAAATCTTGAGAGTACAAAAACTCTGGCCTGTGTTATCCAGCAAAAAAGAATGTTGTACAGTTACTTAAATCTTGAGAGTACAAAAACCTCAAATTCGTTAATTTGGATTTTGTTCCCTCAAAACTATTATAAAATCTTAGATCCAACTCGTCAATACTATTCTTCCAAATATTTCAATAACATTGGATTGATTGATTCAATACGAAATTTTATTTTCATTTCATACTGATACAAATTATTCAGAATTTTCAATGCTACTTGGTCCTCTATAGATAAACTCATATGAAGAATTTCTGAACTAAATAAATACGGCCCAATCTTTCTAAGAGAGATTAAAAATTCTTTCTCATTAGGTATTTGATTTATTGGATATTGATTGCTAAATCGTTCGTACATAAATTCTAACGAATAAAGATTATCAATGTACTCAGAAACGATATTTATCTCCTCCATTACTTCTTTGGTCACATGAAGATAGCCCTCATTTGAAGGAAAAGAAATAACATAGAGAAGGTTACACTTATTGGTTAACAATTCCATTTTTTCGCAACACATAATAAACTCATTGTAAGATAGATAGTCGTCCATATTGCGTAGCACCAGCAAGACCTTTTCATTACTGTTCATCACCATAGTTTCTAACATTGAAAGAAATAATAAAAACTTTATCTTATTATCTACAAACTCAAAGGATATATTTTTATCATTTTTTCCAAAGTATGGTAAAAAATTTTTTTGAATTAATTGATCTGCATTAAAATATTTTGCTTCAGTATGATAGATAATATCATCTATTTGAAGATTCAACTTCTGATTCAATAGAAGTGAAATCCTATCTAGATTATCATTGATATTTTCGATTTGCTCCATTATCTCCATAGAAGTAATCTTTTTCTTTATATAATCATAAGCTACTGTTCCTTTTTTATATTCCATTTGTTCAATTAAATCATTGATATTGGATATTTGAATAACATTAAAATCTGAACGGGAAATAACCGTATTATCTATCAGTATTTTAGGTTCATTCTGTTCAAAAAGAACTAAATCTTCCTCACTATATTTTTTTCCTCCAAAATACCATAATAGTATTTGCCAAATATAGTATTTTAATTGTTGATCTTGACCTACAATTTGAGTAAATTGGCCAAAACTTAATGAAATATTATCCTTATATGGATGACTAATGTTCATTTTCATATAACTACCAACTTATTATCACTGACTACTTCTTCTTGCTTTGTCTTCCCACCTATAATCAAAACCATTTCAGAAAATTGTTTCTCTGTTACTGCAAGTAAACGAACATTCCCACTTGGTAAATTACTCTGACTTAATTTTTTATAGAATTTACTAGCAAAACTTCGATTAGGACAGGTTCTATAATAGACAGAAAACTGCAACATTTCAAAACCATTGGCAATTAAATCCTTCCGAAAATTACGATAGACTCTCTTTTCTTGATTGGTTTCCATCGGTAAATCAAAAAAACACAATAATCTCAATGCTTCATACCTCATTTCTTCAACTCCATTCTACACTCGAAACCACTGGACAGTAAAATTTACTAGTATCCTTGTCAGAGATACATTTTAGAAAACCTTTGACATACTTATCCATTGCTACTGTTACTGAACACGTTTCTTTACCGTAACGAATCTTTGCGTTCAGTGTATCTGTTAAAGCAAGTCGAAACTCATATTTCAAATATTCCTCATCTCGTAAATGTTGATAGACCCAAGCATCTACAATTTGCCTAAAAGGTTCCATTAGGTCATCAACCAAGTTAAATTGATTATATTCATTCTTATGAAAAATTCCTATTAAGGGATTTAACCCATACCCAAAAATAATACGTGCCATCTGTGCTCTCATGATAGCATAACCATAATTTAGACCAGCATTGATGACATCCGTTTCCTGTTGTGTAAGACGTACGAATTTCTTTCCAAATAATTCATTGAAATAAACTTTAGCAGCATGACCTTCACGATTGGTTTTATCTCCATATTCAATATGATCTTTATAGTCTGCTAATAATTGAATGCAATCAATATTTTTCTCAAACATTGCAAGAACATCTTGCTGGTTATTTATTTTGAAATAAGTAACTATCTGCCACAACTTGTCTTTCTGTTCCTGAGTCCACAATAATTGCTCCTGTAATTTTTTATAGGCTCTAAAATGGCCATTTTGAGAATGGTAAATTCCTGTAGGCAAGTGCTCATTATCGCAGACAATTAAGGCAATATTATACTTACTTAAAGCGCTTAATAACCTTAAAGTTACAACAGTATCCCCTCCTTCTGCTACAATTATCGAAATATCACTCAGTGGGATAACATAGTCTTGACCCATTTTCTTAATCAGAAGATTATCTAACTTCAATTGCATTTTTTCACTCTGACAGACATGCACAATTCTCCAAGTCATCGTATTTTCCTCTTTCCCAAAACGAAAACACCCAGCCATAAATGACAGGGTGTTGAATTCGGCATGAAGCCTTATCTTTGTAGCTTCTGCAAGATTTAAGTAACTGTGCAAGGCGTCCCTTACAATTACTATTATAATACATTGTACAAGCGTTTGCAACTCTTTTTTAAAAATATTTTAAAATTTGAGTTTTGGTTCGTCACCCTCTTTTTTAATGAAATGTTTATTACCTAAAATATCTGTTTTGACTTTATAAATAGAAAGATTTTCTATCTGCATATTTTTTTGTAATTGATTAGAGGAAGGTGGCACCTTTCCTAATACCTCCAGTTCTTCACCTTTCTCAAATCTTGCTTTTTCATAAGGTTTCAATTCTATTTTATGTTTTTCAAAACTTTTTGGATTATCTTTCCCAGTACGAGACCAAAATCTAAAAATTTGTTGACAATTCGTTTCAGTATCTTTGATTAAAATTAAATCATTTTTATATAGAGTAAACTTAAATTCAGAATTTTTACCAATTCCCTCTTTGTCTCTTAATTTATTATACGTCTCTGTAGAAATACCATAAGCACCACCTTCTTCAAAAGGCAAATCTGCATACTTTAATCCTAAAAATTCATATTTTTTAGTTTCCATATTGTAATACACATCTGTTCTCCAAGGATTTAAAGATAACAAAGCTACAGTATTTCGACTCCCTTCAGGAGTTATATTTTTGTGTTTACCTAATAAAATATCGTAATATTTCAGACTTTTAATTTCTGGACCATTATCTTTTTTACTGTACTTACGGATTGGTCCATTTTCTTGTCTATATTTCTCAAATGGATTAAAATCAACTAATTTTCCAGTTTTATCGTATTCTTTAAATGGTCGATATTGTTCCATTATCTTCTCGATTACTTCATCCCAAGTCTTTCTATCTTTCTGAAACATTAAGAATTGGGATTTATCCTTATTGTATAAATCTAAAAACTTATAGAACCCAGTTTTAGAAGGGGTTTTAGTCCCTAAAGAATAGATATCTTTAATTTTTCCCAAAGTATAAGTGTATTCTTTTTTCTCTTTATCCAACTTTGCTTTTCTTGTTGCATAAATGGTTGCATCTGAAATTTTTCTATTATATTTTGAATCCACTTGATAAGAAAATAGGATGCTATCTTCAAATTTCTTGCTACTTAATGTATCAACAAAATGGTCATAGGGAGCTTTAAACACTAACTCTTTGTATTCATCATCACTTAATGAAATAATTTCTCCAGTCTCTGAATCAAGAAACTGTCCTTCTTTATAAGAAATCAGAGGATTATTCTGTTTTTTCCATAATCTTAATTGACTCGAAGCGGCAATAATTAAGGCATCAACAGCATGATGATGGTAAGTCTCACGAGACTTTTCAAGTCTCCACTTTCTTCTTAGCTGAGAGGTAAATTGTCCACGTACCACCGAAATAGTTGTATCGAATTTATGAGTTTTATAAAAATCTTGTATAGCATTTAAAACAACGCGAGAGGAATATCGAGTATCAACCAAATTTCGTTCGATGAATTTCTGCTTCACTTCAATTTTACTAATATCTTCTTCCGTTAAAAGGTACTCTTTCTTTTTATTACCTAATAATTTAGAATCTTTTACATATGATTTAAACTCACGGTAGGACCAGGCATCATCCATACTATCTAAAGCCTGAAACGGAGTACGTTGGCCTTTTTCTTGGTTTGCTGTAGCTAGAACCAATACTTTATTAGATAGACTATCGTCAAACGATAAAGATAGAGGTAAAATATGGTCAATTTCGTACTTGTACTGATTGTGAATTAAATCTGAAATTGGAATATTCTTCCCAGTATAGAGACACTTCTCTCCCTGCTGGTGCCATAAACGAATCTTAGTAACCAATTCCTTATGCCCATGAAAAATACTATCTGGTAACTCTTTTTTCCCATTGTATTGGAATGCAGCCTTTTCCATAGCAACATTTTTCTCATCTTGGTTTGCCTTTTGACGTTTTATATAATCCTTCTTAGCATCTTCTTCGTTATTTTCACGCGCCATTTCGATAACGATATTATCAAAGATACCATATTTTTTAGTGGCTTCGTTAATTATCTTTATGGCCTGTCTGACAGATTTTGCTACCACAGGATTATAGATTTCTTCTGTTACTTCTTTTTCATCAATATACTTAGTTCTTTTTGATGTTTCTTTAGATTTTTGTTTCCCCAATCGTGTGAGAATTGTCATTTGCTCCTCTGAAGTTTCATAGAGTTCTGGTATCAATTCCATCATGAGTTTAAGAGAAAAATTATGCCATCCCTTACTAAATAGACTACTATTATTTTTTCTAAATTGAACCAATTCAAGCACTTGGTCTTGACTAAATACATCCATTAACTTCGTATTAATCGCTTCTTCTATACCTTCTCGTTCAGTATTTAGAGTTAAAATATGAGCAAGCTCATCTAGAACTTCTCTAGACAATTCTCCAACTGGAATTGTTTCTAGCGATTGCATTTTTCGATAGACTTCAAAAGTATGCATTTCAGGTTTATTGTTTACATCAACTCGATAACTACGTATCTGATCTACTGAAGCATCAAGCATTTTAGCAATGTATTTCAATAAGGTTGAAGCCCCTAATGTTTTCGCTGACTTCGCATATTCAACGATTGTTTTCTTTTGTTCCTCACTCAGTTTCTTGGTTTCTGTTGGAACTGTTAAATTATTTAAATCATTTAGCAAATTAAACTCTTGAGCAGTATAGGAAGCTTTTGAAGCTCTGTATTCCTTCGGATAAAATGTACATTTACCGATAAAAATGTCATACATATTGGGTAATGTTATATATTTACCTTCAGAATCTTTCCTAGTTGTATATATTCCATAATCCGTACGAGATTTTTCATTACCTGGCCCATGATAATATTTTCTTTTCTCTGTAAGAATTTTTAGATAATCCTCTATAAAATCATCCGTGATCTGGTTATTAAATTCTTGCTGTTTTCTAAGAATTTTTTCAGCTTCTTTTCTATAAGCAGATGTTGAAAAAACATTGATCAATCGACATTTCTCGCCTTTTTCTTCAACAGTAAAATCTCCCCTTACTTGACCATATTTTTCGAAACGCTCTAGTTGGATTTGACCAGGCGTTTGTTCAGCAAGTAATTTTCTATTTTCCTCAACTGCCTTACCATAATCAGACGATACTGCACCACCATCCTCAGAAGCATCATCTAAATAGCTGATACCACGTCTCTTAACTATATTCTTTAATGCAATAAACAACTCTTCAGTTGTTAACGGATTATCCAATCCTTGTACACGAAGCCGATAAGGATTTAGATTAATAGATACCTTAGAAAAATCAGTTAGTAAATCATAATCTTCAAATAAATCATGAAGTCGAACACCACGGTGTTTTTTTCTGCGATTTAATCGTCTAGCCTGTCTACTGTTTCTTCTTTCAACATTATTATCAGCAGTTGCAGCTGGGAAAATACGAGAATTCGCATGAATAATCTCGCCAGTATCTTTATTTAGAATACCTACACCTACGGAAGCAATACCAATATCTAAACCTAAAACTAAACCATTCATCATTACACTCCTAACTAATCATCATATTAATTAAATTTTACTCCTTACTTCCTAAAAAATCAAATCATTATCTACAATTATATGGAACATTTTTCTCTATCTTTGTGATAATTAAATCTCCTAACTTCAATCATTCCGTACAAAAAATAAATATATAAAAATTATTTTCAGGGATAGACTCAGTCCAAAATTATTTTAAAAGCCTTTATCGAGACTTTTGACTTCCTTTGTATACCATGATACTATATAATAAAGATAAGGAACTTGAACAAAAGATTGGCTTCGCTTACTTAGAACGGTGCTAAAGAATATTCCTGAAACAGTAACGAATTTCACAAGTAAAGAGAATACAATAACGGTCGTAGGAAAAATAAAAAGCGTAAATATGAATCCCTTAAAAGAAAAGGGTATACGCTAGGAGAGGTTGGGGAGAAAGCCCTCACACCTCTATTTTATCAAATGAAAAGAGGAAAAGCAATGGTTAGTGCAATAGCTATTTTTATAATTGCAGTCAATGTATATATTTATCTAAAAAATAAAAAGGACAAATAAGTATGAGAAAAATTATTCAAGAATTATTAGACAGCCCGATGTCTACATCTGCTATTTCGCAAGGCGCTGGAGTTCCGTGGACTACTGTTTCTGATCTCAGAAAAGGAAAAACAAGCATGGACAAAATGGCACTTCTCACAGCAGAAAAACTTTATGAATTTGCTAAAGCTGATAAGCAGTGATTTCGGTCACTGCTTTTATTATTGCAAACAAAAAACCGCAAGCCTGAGCCTGCGGTTGGTGTAATCTAATTTGAAAGACCTTTCTCTTTTTATTTTTCTTCTTTTGGTTTGTCGACGACGGTGATAAGCCCGTCTGGCTCTGTTTTGAAGGCTGGGTCTGTGTGAAGTTCACCGTTTGCCTTCAGGTAATACCAGCCATCACCTGATTTAATGAATTGTTTAGATAGCATATAACCATCTTTTTCTTCCATGAAATACCATGTTTCACGATATTTAACCCAGCCTTTAGCCATGCGGCCATCTGATTTGAAGAAATACCAGCGATGGTTGAGGAACATCCAGCCTGTGACCATTGCCCCACGTTTATCGAGATAGAACCAGTCTTTTTCATCAAAGAACCAGCGGTTAATCAAACAATAGCCACTATTATCAAATCGGAACCACTCTCCATTGATTTGTTTCCAGCTATTTTTCGGATAAGAGCCATCTGACTCCTCCCACCACCAGCCGGTTTCATTGCGTTTCCAGCCAGCTTCAGATAAGCCACCTTCGATGTCTTTCTTGAATTGCTCACGACTGATACCCCATTTGGCTAAATAAGGGTATGGATCCACATGGTCTGAGTAGTTTCGAGGTTGATTGTATGTGCAATACTGATGTGTCTTGATGCCTGCTAGGCTGTCAGAGTCCAGTGTTTTCGGGATCCCTGCTTCATCAGCAAGGTTTCGCAAAAGCTCAACATAGAGCTTATAATCACGCATAAACTCTTCTTTTGTGCTATGACTCTCAATCAGTTCTACTTGTCCGTATCCTTCAACATTCCAGCCGCCTCCCACATCATAGGCTCCCATATCTGTGTACCATGTTTGCATCACACGTCCATTTCCAACAACGTGCGAGAAAAATCCTGAATCAACAGGCCGTCGCATGTGGTAGTCTGCTTCATTTTGGGCAGTTGAATTTGGATTACCCGTTGAATGAGCGTGAATCTGACGATAGGGTTGCTCTCCAACTTGCGGTAAGTCAGTTCTTAGTCTACTTGTATCAATATCCATTATTGTTCTCCTTCGTTCTTGTCGTTTTTGTCACCAGCCAATCGCTCAAATGCCTTAATGATAGGTTGGAAGATGGTCACGTTGCCTTTTAACTTACGGTAATTTTCGATGAGTGACTGGAATGTGAAAAGCAAATATCCCAGGTAAATTGAGTATAGGAATGCGAATCCTGTCTTCTCAGGTAGCAAGACGGACATCGGAATCAATACCATCAACAAGAGAACACCAAGAATTTTCCGAATCAGGCCGTTAATGCCAATCTTACTCTTGTATTCAATTTCTGGATTTGCAATTGCTGCGAAAGTTCCTGATGCAAAATCTACGATTTCTAGAATCACAATTAAGCCTAGCGCATACAATACCAAGCCATCTTCTGTTTGGATTAGACTTCTAAAAAAGTTAAACAATTCGATTTTCATATATTCTCCTTTACTGAACAGGTTTTGTCTCTAACTCATTAGATGTTTGAGTCTGTTTGTCGTTTTTTGTTCCATCCCACTTCCAAACGGCAAGTAACCCATTTTGAGATGGTCCACCTTCAAGTTGCTTGATAGATTCGCCTTTGTAAGTAAAAGCTTGATTTGTCTGAATCAAGACACGCTTTCCTTCGCCATTCAATTCGACATGTTCAGGATCTTCAATCACAAACATATCGCCCGGTTGATAGACCTTACCTTCCTCTACAAGTGGGAAGAGTTCGACAAGTTCCTTGTAGGTTGTTCCGTAGGCAATTTTTTCACCCATGATAGAATCTTGAGCCATGACACGCACTACTTTGTCGATTTTATTTGCAAGCGCAGAGAGTCGGTCCTGTTCGCTCTTGTTTTGTGCAATCTGCTGCTCAGCTTGTTCAAGCTTATTCTGTGCCTGCACAATAGCAGAGCTTGGGTCCAATTCAGACTTGAGAACATCCAGCACCGCTTGAATCAAAACGTCTTCTGGTTCGTTTGTACGGTCTCCAGGAAACGATCGTGAGTTAGTGCTGTAGCGATTCCCTTCTGATAATTGAATTTCTACCACCGTCTCAACGTTCGAGCCAGAAATTCTTAAATACGGTTTTGTTGATAAGTTATAGCCGTTGATTGCCATGTCTATTCTCCTTCTGCTGGTTTAGTTTGTTCATCAAGCAGAGCTTCCAGCTCATCCACTCGTGCTTGAAGTTGTTGATTTTCAGCCAATTGTTCTTCCAGCTGAATGCTCAAGAGATTATTTGCAATCATTGTGCCGTTTGATGTATCGGATAAGTCATTGATTGTCATCCGAAGTGCGCGGTTAAGCTGTTCTGTATTCATTTTCTAAGTTCTCCAATCTGTGTGTTAATTTTTGATTCTCAAGAGCAAGCTCCTGAATAGCTTTGAGTGCGATGTTTGTTAGTCTGAGATTATCTAGGTTCAGCGTGTCACCGTTCTCATAGACGAGCGTAGGATCCACTGCTTGGACCTCTTGGGCAATCAAACCAATCTTAGTGTGTGCTTGTCGTGGTCTATCTTCTTGCTTCTTCCAATCATATTCCTTGAACTGGAATTGCTGGATATAATCAAGAGCCTTGTGCTTACAATCAACAATATTTTCCTTCAGACGTCTATCTGAGAAGTGCTGATTGACTATACTCCATAAACTGTACGCTTTACCGTTATAACTATAGTAAATATCATTTCCTGAACCACCAAAATCCATAGAAACAGATGAATTCCAATAGCCAATAGTTGCTGTGCTTGATCCATCGATAGACCCTTTGCCGGTCTTAAACCAGCCAATTCCGTTCGCTTTGATGTATCCCTCTACTGTTAATAGGAAGTCATCACTTCTACTAGCGTAACCCCCAGTAGTGAAATCCGAGTCCTTATAAATGAAAAGACCATAAGGAACATTCTCACCACGACCATAAGAACCAATGAACTGAACTCCTAATCCATCTTTGGCATTATAATCTCGCGGAACGTTAATCTGTAAACCGCCATTTACAGTATCAAATGAGCCATAAGAACCTAGTTGGATTTTAGTGTGTCCTGTTAAGGTTCCACCATAGATGCTGGCCCCTCTAATGGTCCCACCGTAAATCCTATCACCGCTTAAAATTCCCGAACGAACCTGACTTGCATCAATCGCGACACTCTGAACTCGGTTAATGAAGGCTTGTTTCGCAAAGAGCTGACTCAAGTAAGCTTCATTTGCGACAAGTTTATTAAAGAAAGCCTGGTCAACTTTCAATTTTTCAGCCGTGACCGCTTCGGCATCCAAAACAACAGTAGTCACCGAACCAGCTTCAAAATTTGCCGTCTTCAGCTTATCAATCATTGCAGACTTGATGACAGCTCTATCAATCAAGGTCTCGCCAGTGATATGGGTCAATTTCCCGTCAAGTCGATTATGACCGTTAGCTCCAAGATTGAGACCTGAAACCAAAGCACCAGCACTGGTCAGATTTTGAACAGCCCACGACCCAGCCAATTGACTTTGAACCGTGCGAACAGCTTCGGCAGTTTCCGTGGTCGCATCTTCGGGAGCAGGTTGCCAGAGTCGGTCATTCGTACCTTCGTAAAAATCAAGCTCTGTCATGAATAGACCGCCCCATTTATTTGGGTTGTTACGTTCGTACTCAAACTGAAGGTAGCCGTCATCGAAATCTCCGACATTAAATTGGAATGATTTCTTGATTGCTCTACTTCCATTTAAGATAGGTCCATCTGTCCGTTGTGGTTCCCCATTATAGATTGGTTGTCTTTCTTCAAAATCTACTGTTGAACCTTTTCTACGTTTGCAGAAATAGACCTTGAACATTTTAGAATTGTTGTCAAACCCTAAAAAGTTCAAGGTATAGTCAGCGTTTTGTTTAACAATAAAACGTGGACTTTTAACGATGGCACCTGGTCTTAGTTCAAACATGCGCTTCTGTCCGTTAAAGTAAAAACTATGCGCTGTGAAGCTTAAACGACCGTTCGCTTCCGTCCAATACTTCAGACCGTCGTCCGCTCTCGAATTTCGGAGCATATTCGGGCCACCAACGTTGGCATATTTCCCAACCTCGACCTGGAACAGTTGATTGGTCAGAGCCATGCGAGCAACTTTATTCGAAATATCATTCTCGTTGCTACCAATAATACGTTCATAGAGCTGACTAGTCTCTCTGACTCGCTGGAAATCGACTTGGTTAGCCTTTCCAGCAATCTTAGAAATGATGTCTGCGAATCGTCCATCGACTGTCTGCTTGTATTGAGCAATCTTTGAGGCAATATCATTGTTCGTCTGCGTGCTTATCGCACTAAAACGACGTTCAAGACCTCTCACATCTTCCTGATAAGTTGATTTTCCAACATAGTCTCTTGCGACCAACTCACGTACAGCCGTCGCTTGTTTAGCACTCTCTTCGCGAGTGTAACGCTGTAGAGCTTCCTGTCGCTGACCGTCTTTATTGACATATTCCTGAATAGCTGATAAGTCGGTTCGCAATCCCTGAGCCGTTCGCTCAAAAGTAGCCTTGGCTTCAGTGACGAGGCCGTCAGTATCTTCAGGTGCTGGACTCCAATCAGTCGCGACATTGCCTTTCTCAATCTTCACGTCCCATACACTTTTGGTAGCTTCCTTGTGATAAGTGTTAACGCGTAGATGATAGATTCCTGTCGGCTTATCCCAAATGATTTTCGTTCCTGTTGTACCTGTCTTAAGGTCCGATACAATTTGATAATTTCTGACGTTTTTGTCCATAATCCAAAGAACTACATTATCAGACTCCTTATTGCCGTCGTGATGGGCCGTAAAGTTACCGTCCGTTTTGGCCGAAATGATGTATTCCTGACCCTGTTCCATATAGATAGACGTCTGTCCTGCATAGAGAACATTATTATCAAAATTAGCTGGCTTCCGATCTGGAAGAAAAGGTCCTTTTGAGCCTTTCAACAAGTTAGTTCCACCAACCCGTAAGCTCGAAAACTCTTCTCGCAATTTCCCAGCTTCAGTTGTGACCAAAGTCTTATCTGCCTTGTCCTTGGTTGCATTCAGGATCTCCTGACGGATAGAACCCGCTCGCACATCAAATTCAGCCAGACTCAACTTCTGATCTAGCTTGTTCTGCGTATTTGTTTCAAGGCTCTTCACAGATTGCCTGATATTCTCAGCAGTCACATTGAGCGAGCTGATGTCAGCCTTGGATCTCAAACCTTCAGTCAGACGGCTCACACCAGCATCAAGCGAATCAGCACGCTGTTTGAAGTTGGATTCAATTGCTGAGACACGGTCTCCTTGATTTCTATGCGCAACCTGCACACTCGCTATCTTACTGGTCAGCTCCTCGGCCGTCTGCGTGAGTTCTGACTTGCTTGCTTTGCCATTGGCTAAGTTGGTCAGCTCTGACAGTCTGCGAGTCGTTGTCTCCTCATACGTCGCTTGAGCCGACTTCACACCAGTCAGTTCTTTTTTTGTCTGAACAAGTGCTTCAACTTGCTTGGCAATCTCAGCTTCAGCCTGTGCTTGCTTCGGTCGAATATCGTTCGCGATGGTTCGCTTCAGAGCGTCCAAATCACCCGATAGAGCCGTCTGAGCGTTCGTAGCCTGTGACTTGAACGCTTCAAGTTTTGCGATGGAATCCAGTCCAATCCGCTTCGCTTCCTGAGCAAGTAAGCTGCTGGCGCCAGCGTTTCGCAAGGCTTCTTCGGCTCTACGCTGGGCTTCTTTCAATGGCCCATTGTCAAAACTGTCAAAGCGCTGATTGATAGCATCAGAGATTTCTCTTTTAACTTCTTCAGCTCTTGCTCTGGCCAGTTCAATACCGTCAGAAATTTCCTGTCTAAGCAATCCAGCCTTATGATCAAAGTCTAAGTCAGCATTTTGAAGAGCTTTTTCAAGGGCAATTTCTTGTGCGGTTCCTGCCACACCAAGGATGGCATCCGCTGCGCTAGATAAACCACCAGAAGCCCTAGAACCACCAACTCCTGCCTTGTCATCAAAAGTAAGAGAGATGTACTCTTCTTTCAAGGCGTCGAACTCATAAGCGACTGCCTTCTTGAATGTATCGACATTGTGCTTCCAACTCTTGAGGTTGGCTGTATCACCCATGTGGACCACTTGACCATCAAGTTCATAAGCCTCAATCTTGATAGCGTCAGAGACCTTGTCAATGCCCTCATTTGAGAACTTAGCCTGTGCCCATTTCTGTAACTCTTCAACAGATTTTGCGTTGTTGTTCTCATACTCTTTTTCATTGATGTAAGGATAAGAGTTAATAAGAGGACTATCTACAGTCACTCTGATAGTCGTTTCCTTTTCAGCGCCTTCAGGCTTAAATGTTGACTTGGCATGGATTCTTGTGACAACATTCTGACTGTTTCTTGTGCGTTGGTAGTCCTTCAGATTTTTGTGCGTTGTAATAACAACACCACGATTCTCACCACGACTCTTCTTAATAGTGATCGTAAAGTTATCACGAACCAGCTCGCCTTCCCACGTTCCGACAATACTATGCTTACCATCCAGCAATACAGAGTACAGAGTTTCTGTATCAGTCGTGTTGAAAGTCCTACGGTCCTGTATATCACTGTTAAATGAGAAATCTCCAAGAGCCGTTTTGGTATTTTGTACCATGCGAGAAAGAGCCATGCCACAACTCTGACTAGTCACGCTCACTGGTGTAATAGAACGTTGCATCACATCGTCTGAAATGTGATAGGCTGTGATTTCCAGATGATCATTGTGCTCAACAGGTTTCTTGATGCGAAATAGCTGCGCACCAAGAACAGGAGTCGGCGCTTTTATCAGCATATCCTCTTGGATAAGCTGATAAATGCCAGAATCAGAAATAGGATATTTCACAGTTAGGGTGAAATCCCCATTCATGGTTTCTTTCACAATCGCCGAAGTTGCTTCATGAAGTGGCTCTCCGTTCCATCGAACGGTTCTCACATCTTTGTTAAGTAGATAAAGCAATTATGCCCACCCCCAAACTGTCTCAATTTCAAGCGATTGAATACCTGGGCCCAAAATAACCCCAACATTCCTAAGTTTCGCTGGATCAACTGTGATAAAATCCCCTGACCATTTCACTGGCTTCCCTGTTGTCGTTTTAAAGCTGGGATTGTCAGGATTATTGACCATCACAAGCGATTCTGATAGCTTTTCAAGACGAATGACCTGACCAGCGATTGTAAACGAAGTCTCAACAGCGCTCTGGCCAACGATTGTAATTTTAGGAAAGGCAAGAGCAGAACCTTGCACGGTTAAAGTTCCACTTCCTGTCAATCGCTGAGTATCAGTGGTTTTGAAGTATTTAGTAGGGTGACAAGTGAATTTTACATCCACTGTCCATGCACCAAAATCATCTTTAATAATTTTGAAATCATCCACTTTATAGCACCAATATTTCACGCTTGTCTCTTGTTCATTCTCCAACCAAAATTTTTCACGATTTAGCAGAGAAGAAAATCGGTATAACTCTTCATCTGTTGGGTTAATTAAGCTGATATGATAGCTTTTTTCAATCAGTCCACGATGCCTATTTGATTGAACAATTGCACCACTTATCCCATCATGTTCTAAAAGACTAGTTTTCGAGGAGGATACGATGATTTGTGGTCGTGTTTCAACTAGAATCTCACATTTAAATGATGATGTTTTCACTCCGTCAATGGTTAACTCATTAATTTTTGTCATGCGAAACCTCCTCTCAAATTAGTTTTTCTTTGTAGTTCTTCAGCAATACGTGTTCCAACTGCATCAGCTAGTCTATTCAAATCCGCTTCCTCTCGGATGGTCACCCCTGAAAAGTTGACATTAATGCTATTCGATGTGTTCATCGTATTAGCAATACTTTGTCCAATTGCACCAAGAGTTGACTTATTGAGTGGAAGGATTGCTTCTGCACCAGCTTCTCCACCAACCATTGCTCTATTTCCATTCATTCCAAATAAAGTTGGTTTGGTCATGATACCGCCCTTCGCATACCATTCAATTCCAATACTTGGAACACCCTGACTTAACCAGTCCAATGGATTGGCCGAACCACTCACATAAAAGTGAGGTAGTGGAATGTGTGGCCAACTGATATTGAAATTAAATAGATTCTTAATAGCTTGAATAGCGTTAGATACTGCATTTTTAGCACCATCAATAGCATTTGAAATAGTTGATTTGATAGAGTTCCAAATACTACTAGCAGTGGATAAGATGCCATTAAAAATTCCTGAAATCGTGCTACTCAAATTATTAAATAAATTTGACCCGGTTGAGACCAGTCCAGACCATAAATTGGAGAGGGTAGAAGTAAAACTTGACCACAGAGACTGAGCACCTGAAATCAAACTTGAGAAAATATTGGACAAGGCGCTAGTAAAGCTAGACCACAAAGACTGCCCAGTTGAGACTACTGAAGACCAAATTTCAGAAAGCCAAGCAGTGAAATTTGACCACGCTGTAGTAGCAGTCGTGACAATATTAGTCCACAATTCAGAAAGCCAAGCGGCGCAAGCATCCCACGTAGACTGAAGCCATTCGGATATAGCCCCCCAGTTCATGATGGCCTGAATGATGAGTGTAATAGCGGCAATAGCAGCAACTATTGCCGCGATGACAATTCCAACAGGCGCACCTATTGCTCCTATAGCAATAACTAGAGGTGCTATTGCACCAAGCAGTAGCATTACAGCAGTTGTAACGAGGCCAAGAATCACGATCGTCTGCTGATCAGTTTCGTTTAAACTCGTAAACCAATTGACAGCAGATTCAAGCATGCCCATCAAAGGTTCTAAAGCTGGGATAACAGTCTCAAGTAATTTACCACCTACCTCAGCAAGCCCTTCCTTTGCTTTGTTTGAGTATGTTGTTAGTTTATCAATCGGATCTATCGTCTCATCAAATGTTGTTGAGACAGTCCCTGATGAGGATTTAGCTGCTTCAGCTAAATCACTAAAACTAAAGGCCCCACGTTGTATTGCATCTACCATACGTGGTGCAGCCTTGCTCCCAAAAACTTCCGAAGCAATACTCAAAGCTTTTGTTTCACTAGTTGAATTCTGTATTGCATTGACAGTCTCGTTCAATCCATCCGTCAAGGACTTCCCATTTTTGGCATAGTTTACTGCGGCTTTTGAAAGAGAAGATAAAGCAGCAGAAGAGTCAATCCCACTTTTTTCAAATCTACCAATTAATGTTGCTCCCTCTTCAAAAGATAATCCCAGCATCTTAATCTGTGGAGCTCCATCTATGGCTTTTTGGAAAATTGAATCATAAGATTGACCTGTGTCCTGGCCTACTTTAGTAACTGAGTCCAATACTCTTGCTAAATCCTCATTGGATAGTCCGTAGGCATCGATTGCTTTCTTGGCATTTATTGCAGAATTTGAAATATCTTCTCCAGTTATTTTTGAATACTTCAATAAATACTCTGCTGCAACTTTCAAAGTATCACCAGTAAGCCCAAATTGTGTATTGAGCTCACCAACTGCATCAGCAGATTCTTGAAATGTAGTCGCTGGTAACGATGTGGCAATTCCTTTTGCAATTTCCTGTAGTCCTAACAAGGCCTCTCCAGTCAGTCCAGTTTTCGTTGTAACAGTGTCCATTGCTTCGTCAATCTCAGACCATGCATCTACTGTTTTTTTACCAGCATCAACCATTTTTTGACCTAGTTGTCCTGCCTTTTCAGCAACGTTCATCATTACATCAGCTTTTAGGTATCCTGTAGCTTCCTTAATGTTTCCTGTCGCTGAACGGCTCGAATCTCCTAGATTCCCCATTGCCTTATCTATCCTTAAAACTTCAACTTCTGCTTGCCCAATTTCATTTTGAAGTTGTCGCCATTCTTCTGTGCCGATTTTTTCCTTTCCTAATTCCGCTTGTTGCCGTTTCAACTCCTGGACCTTGTCCTTGGCTAATGAAGATTGCTTACTTAATAACTTCATTTTTTGTTCGGACAACTCTACATTTTTAGGATCTAATTCTAGCTTCTGGTTGACGATGTCAAGTTCTTTTGCGACATTGTTGATTTCTTTATTGAGATTTAAAATAGACTTTGGATTTCCGACATCCTCTATTCTTTTCTTTGTTGATTCCATAGCTCTATCAACAACTTTCATTTGAGATTCTACTTTGGCAATCTCAATCTGTAGTTTGTTCCACTGTGCTGAACCAACTTCTGATTCTCCAAGAGCTTTTTGTTGTTTTTTGAGTTCAAGTATTTTGAGAGCACCAACACGGGCTTGTTCTTGTAAGTTTGTTAATTTTCTAGTTAATAGCTCGACGTTGTCTGGATCCATTTTCAATTGTTTATTGATATTTGTGAAATCCTTTTTCAAACTTGCAAGAGCACTGTTGATCCCTTTTACAGATTTTTCAAATTCAACTGTATTCGCTCCAAATTTTACATACAGCCCTTCAAATGTCTCTGCCATTGATTACCTCCTTTCATTTTTAGTCAGACATTACATTTAGTAATTCTGCGTTTGATAATGTTTTCTTCTCATTTTCATTTACACTCATTTGATGTAATGTCCCCATCAAATAATTAAAATGTTGACTTTCTGCCCAAAAAACATCCATCCGATTTTCAAAAACAACCTTATAAATTTTTTCAGAAGTTATGACTTCTGTTGAGGCTTTTTTCTATCTTGAGGTACTTTCGCTCGGCTACGATTAAATTCATAGAACAAGTCAGAGAAGAAGGTGATGTCTAGCAAATCGCCAAACCACGGAGCAAGCGATGCTGTTTCTGCAGTCATGTCATTCTGGACTAATCGTCCGTTTTCGACTTCTCCGTATAGGCAAGGAATCACATCTGTCAAGAAATTCATAAAATCAGGGTCCATTAACAATGGTAATAGCTGAATCTTCTCATCATCAGAAAGGTCTGATAATTCAGTTTTGATTCCAGTTTTAGAAGCAAGTTGCGTATACGCGCTAATTGCTTTTTGATTGTCGTCAAAAAAGTTTCTTCCAGTCCGTTGTTCATACATTTTGATAGCAGGCAGAGAATAAAGAAAGCGCACCGTTTCGGTACGCTCTACTTCTTCCCCGTAGCTATCAAAGGTAATAAATGATAGCTCTTTTTTAATCATGTTAGCCTCCTGGCACGATTGCTGTTGTTCCTAAAGCTTCATTGATAAAATCAATCAATTTCGTTGGGGTACTTGAAGCGAACAATTTATCAAATTTAGCACGGACAACCCCCTTGTCTGTATCACGCCATACAATTTCTGAAACAGGTTTTTTGTCTGAATCTAGAATGAAATTGTTAGGTGACGCAGTACATGGAATTTCGATTTCTTTTGGTGTAGCAGAGCTTTCATCTGTTGTAGTGCTTCCTTTTGGAGCTGATGCTTTAACATTGGTCCAGATGTGGAATTCTTCAACCTCAGAACCAAACTCATCTGTAACCGTTTCAGCATACCCCCAAATGAAATTCGCATTCACACCAGTATCGATGAGCGCTGGAGGAGTTGAAGTTGTCAGCTTTTTACCCAAATGATCAATCATGAATTGTTTAGGAATTTGATAAGTAGTGATGGATCCCTCAGTTGATTTCTTACCTTGAAGACGGACGTGCTCCACGTTGTCTGCGTAGTATGCATTTGATTCTTGTGAAGTTTCAAAAGATGTTTTTCTTAATCCAGTAAATGGATACGGTGTTTTTAGATCGAGTGCCCCAGATTCTGTTTTTGAAATCTTGGCAAAGAATCCCATGGCATTACCATGAGTAACCTCTCGTGTGTCATATTTATAAGTCATTGTGACTCCTTCCTTAATTTGGTCTGATTTTTATTGATTTCATATTATTGAGAAAGATTTCTTTATTTTTGAGGTAAGCTGGTCTGATGTGTTCTTGAGGTGCTACAAATCCACCATTTTTTGTTGCGTGGCCATTTTCTAACAAGTGAGCAAGCGACTTCTCTTTCCCATTGTTATATACTACAGCGATATCTTCAATGGTCTCGTGAGTCCATCCTTTTTCATATACTCCGTTTCTTCTAGGACTTCCGTCTCTAATATCTCCAGCAGTGCTTTTTCCTGCTTTTTCTATGATTTCTAAAACTTGATTCTGTATATCGATTTTTAATGTATTCACATTAACGCTACCACTTCCCACTTGTGAATACCTCAATTCTGTAGGTTGTAAGTAAGTAATCTGTATCAGGCTGTTTTAGATTCAACTGACTAGGTTCACACATAAAATTAGACAACATCAATTCCTCAATGCTGTCTAGTTTCTTCTTGTGGTAGTGACTGATTTGAATAGTCACTTTTCTCATGTGTACTGTGTCATCAGCAGTAATACTGCTACCTGGAGTTAAACGATAGTAAAGAATAACGTTGTCAGGAGAAGTTTTTTCCTCGCGTTCCATATAGAACACCTTTGATTTTAAAGTGTTTTTTTCTAGGATTTCTTGAATTTCTTGCCTGGTGAAGAACTTCTTAGCCATTATTTCAATTCTCCTAATTCGATTATCGTATAGTGACCATCATCGGATTCAGTTCCAACATTTACCTTGTACTCTTTCCCTTTGTACTTCACGTAGTCTAAGGAATCTGTCACATAGTTAGAACGTATCCGAAATCTTGCTGTCAAAACTTGACCATCTGCCAAAGCTTTATCGAGTCTACGCTGGTAGATCTTTTCTTTTTCAGCTTTGACTTTCTTTTCTACAACTTGTTTTTCAAAAACACCTTTTTCGACCTCTGTGCGCTCATCATAACAAAGGATGATTGATACTCTAGATGATTTCATGATTTAACTCCGTAAATAGCTTTTAATTGATAGAGAATATTTGTCAATTCTTCATCAATCCAGCTCATTGTTGTTGAGTTTCCTGTCATCAAGGATTTATCAAATCTCTGAACACACCTCAAATGTAACCAATCTAAAATTGTTTCTTTATCATTCTCTTCAATCTCATTCCATTCTGTCAATTCGCTTTCTTTATCGATGCGATTGATAGGAATGTTGTTTCTCGTTAAATATGAAATACCACTATTTATGTAGCTTAAAAGTTGAGTGTCGAAGATTTCTTCTTCGACATCAACTTCAACCATTTCTTTAATTTGGTTAAGGATTGTCATTTTAGACTCCCCTTTCTATTTAAAATCAACCTTTTGTGAATTTTACAGCTGATTTGTACTGACCAAGTCGGCCACCAAGCACGCTAGCAAGTTCGATATGACGACGATTCATCGTTACATCATAATCTTCAAAGCGATCGGCAGAGACATCATCACCAATCATCTTATAAGCCTTGTCAGCAAATGCGATAATTGGGTTGGTCGCATCTTCCATCCAGTCATAGACATATACTTGATAACCAGCAATGACATTCCCTGTTTGTGAAATTGGTGCGAATGGTTGTGGATCAATGTAGCGCTTTTCGCCATCCTTAACCATTTTAAGTTTACGAGCAATAGTTTTTGAAGTTACCAAAATTGGAGTTGTATTGGCAGCAAGTTTATCAATTCCTTTTACGAGGTTTTCTAAAACAGTGCTGTCAAATTCCCCGTCAACATTGATTTCTTGCGTATCAAATAGTTGAGCAAGTGTTTCTTCTGCGATAGATTTAATTTCAGTGATTTTGTCATCATCATCACTATTTTTACCATCGCCGATAACAACAGCACGTTCAACTGCACGGATGAATCCTTGTGCTAATTCATTCATCACATAGTTGAAGTAAGCACCTGTTGTATCCTTCTTCAAGTCAGCATACTCAAAACTGTACTTGATGTAGACAGCTGCAGAGTTGATTGTATAATCGATAAATACAAAAGATTCATCTTTCTTTGTTTTGCCATTCTGATGGCCTTTAGCTTTTGTTTGTTGCGTTTGAAGCGCAACACGTACTGCATAACGAGGATCTTTGGTTACATGGTTCAGGATACCGTCGTAATCATTAAATGCATTTTGGATTGCAATCAATACTGGTTCAGGTAAGATTTTGTTAACATCAGTCACACCTTTTTCAACCAGATTTGCTTCCCACGCTTTGCGGGCACTGTTTGAGCTTCCTTCGTTATCCATGAGGATTCGAGCGAAATCAAGTGCAGCTTCTTTTGTTTTTAAGTATTCCATTTGTGTCTTGCCTTTCTGTACTTCCTTGATAGATTTAGCAGCTTTATTGAGATTGTCTTCTTTTTCTTCAATCTCAACATCTAACTTAGAAATTGTATTCTTGAGTTCCTCTGCTTTGGATACCAATTCTTCTGCATCAGATTTCAACTGTGCAAGTTCTTCTTCTCCAATAGTTGCTGACTTCAATTTCTCTTCGATTGAAGCTTTTTTTAATTTGATCTCAGATAACTCATCTGCATGTTTTTGTCGTTCTTCCATCAATTCGACTAGTGTTTTCATTTTTTGCTCCTTTTTTAAATTGTTGCAAGTTTACTCATGATATCTTGCTTCATGTTCGCCTGAGCGATTCGCTTGTCAACCACAGACATATCAAATCCCTTAATATTATCAACGGTTGCTTGAGGATTGGCTGGCACGGTCACGACAGATATTTCAAAGATTTCAACTTCTTTAAAAATCCATCCACCGTAAGGTTGCTTAGCATCAACTGGCTCATAATCATTAATAAAAAATCCAATGCTCAGACTATCCAGTGCCCCCATCTTCATGAGGTCATAGGTTTTCTTAGCTTCTGGATCGCTTAGATTGAATGTTGACCGTGTTCGCAGACCTTTTTCATCTACCGACAGCTCATGCTTACCGATGACACGATTGCGGTCGTGATTTAAGCACATAGGGACGACGGCCTTAGTTTTCAGGGTATTGTCAAAACACCCCTTGGCCATCACATCGCCATCTCTGTCGGTATTGCCAAAGGTGGAGGCATAAGCCTCAAAGTGAAAGTCAGCTGACTCTTCCTCAACTGACTTGACGACAAAGGTTTTTAACTTTTCCATAGCCTACCTCCTTTCTTAAAATTTCTGCCAACCACCCACCCTATTTTTAATTACTTTCGCTCGGCTCGATACGGACTGCATTTAGATTGGTTTCAAATACTTCTCCACCTTCATATCCTGGAAGCCCTAGATAGGTTTCACGGAATTCATTTGAATTCATCAAACCTGCGTATTTAGATTTAAATCCACCTTCTACTAGATCCTTGAATGAAATCATGTCAGCCATATCAAAGAAGACCAAGAGCTTGTTTCCTTGTGTCCTTGCCGTCTTCGTGAAATATTTTCTATTAATTTCTTCAGAGAATACACGTTGATATAATTTCATGACGCTAGAATAATAAGCTCTATATTGTTCTTCTGTGTAGTCACAAGTAAACAATTTTTCATTAATCCCATGAGCATGATAAAGTTGAGATTTCAGAAACTCCATTTCTTCTTTAGAAGCGGTTGAGTAATCTTTGTTTAATTCCATAAACTCTTCACCTTGCTCGAGATAGGCAATGCCACCATTTTCAGCAAGTTCCATCATGCTATCAACTCGACTCTTAGCTTGTTTCTTCAAATGTTCATCTGCTGCTTTAGTTGGTAGTTTTAAGAATCCTCTCAACTTTGAATTCCCTCTGCCTAACTTCTCGGTTAACGCATCAAGGTTGATATCAATTAATTCTGTGATTTGGTTTAGTTGACTTGTCACGTTTAATTTAGGATTCTCAAAAACCCAGACATCGCTAAGAGGTAGCTCAATCTCTACATCATCAATCATGATTTCAACTCTCTCTGCAGTCCATGATATTGTTTTCTTTGCAAGCCAAATTTCAATCAGTCGACCATTTTCCCAACGTGGAACAACGACTGCAACACCATCTTTCAGCATAGCTCTTGTTACATTTGCCCAAAATACAACTGGTATTTCAAGAGGATTTGGAGAGAAAGATAAAACATTTGCAAGATCACTATTTTCAAACCACTCCATCTTATCAACTCCTGTCGGATTTCGAGTGATTCTCACATGCTTAAATCGAACTTGTGCAGTATCTGTTGAAATCTTATTGTAGATATTATCTAAGTAAATCGAATTTCTTCTCCAATAATTCAAATTTCTTTGTAAATAGGTCCTTGTGGATTTTCTATTACTTGGTCTGAAAATCCTAGCAAAAACCTCTCTTAGATTATTTATATATTTGTTCATTCTTCACCTCAATCAAAGTAATAACTCAAGTCTTCCTTGAAATTTTCGTAGCAGATAAAAGCATCTAGCTGACTAGCAAATACGTCAATCTTTTCTTTTGCTTTTTCTTTATTTGGAAATACATTGTTATTCGCATCTATCTTGACACGAACATTTGCGTGGTTCCAAGTTGCCACAGGATCGTCAAAGATGATTTTCCCCATCTTAGCTTTTTCTTTATACACTTTTAAAGGATTGGATAAGCTCTTGACCGTTTGTGGAATGTCGTGACATATATCTCCGTAGTAGTCATTAATTAAGCGGATAAGCTCTTTTGCATTCCAGCGGTCATATCCGACTGCAACTGGTAAGATTCTATTCTCACTCATAAACTGCCTTAACTCTTCAAAGATATAAGCTTGGTCATTGTAGTCCAACTCATGAACATGAAGCTGTCCACTAAGCTCCCACTCAGCGTATTTGTCCCTCAGTTCTTTCGGAAGCCCTTCAATCGTATGACGTGGCATGAATTTCTTGTTCAAATACTGACGCTCTTCGCCACGCACGACCATAAATGAGACCGAACAAATATCATTGACATCCGACAAGTCAACACCAAGCACACAGCGAGCACTCCGTTCCTCATTTCCGACAAACAAACTCTTATCAAACTTATCTGACCAACCCTTACACTCTTCATTACTGAAGTAAGCAAGATAGTTATTAACAGGGAGATTAAATGTTTTAGCCATCAGCTCAGCCTGTTGTGCTGGATCATTCTTGCTCATTTCAATATCCTTGGCAATCGTCTCCTTCTCAGTCGTTATACCTAGTAAAGGCATAGCTTTCTGCCACATATCTGGATTGTGAATTTCAGAAACATCATCCAGCTGATAAATCCAAGGCATGACCGAATCATTGACAATCTTTTCATCAAGTATATCTACCCAGATGTTGTAATACTTATCAAACAGCTTGTCACGTTTTGTTCCATTCGTGGAGATGTACCATGTTATCCAATTCTTACGCTTACGGCTGGAACCATCATTCACAACCTTGATGAAGTCATCATCATAAGTATGTACCTCATCAAAGATATTGTAATGAGCATTGGTCCCATCAAGACTTTCATAGTCAGAAGTCTTGATTGACATAAGACTATTAGTTGTCTCGTACAAGATTCCTTGCTTAGTTGACCGTAATATATCAGCTTCACGCATATAGTGGAGCAAGCTGTCTTCATTCGACAACATAGCTCTAGAAGCATTAAACAGATAGCCAGCCTGTTCACGACTGTAAGCTAGAAGCTGAATGTCAGCACCCCACTCACCATCAATGATCTGACCAACCTCACCAATAGCAGAACCAAGTGTGGTTTTCCCTGTACCACGAGGTACAATAATAGGCACCTCATGAATGAGACGCCTTTCTTCAAAATCTTTATATTCTTCAAGTGTATCGGGATCTGTTTTTGTAACTTCAACTGTATGATAAAAACCCCACGTTGTTTCTAGCCAGACCTTTTGAGGTAAAGCCAAACGTAACTTGCCAGCAAGACCTTTAGTATTGCTGCACTCTTCCTCAATGAACTCAATCCGTTTATCAGCTTCTTCTTGTTTAAAGATGTATTGATCCTTGTACCTCTCTACTCGTTTGATCGACTTCATCGTAAGTTCACAAACACGAATCTTCCCTGAATAGACAAGCTGAGCATATTTATCAAAATATCTCATCTCAACCATATCGAGCCAACTTCTCCTGAATCATTTCTTTGAGGCTATCACCCTGTGGACTTTGCTTTTCAATCGTTGACATAATCTGCATGTTTAGCTTTTGATACTTTTCCATTCCATCAAGTAGATACTTATCAGGTAGCTCACCGCCATTAATGACTTTATTGATTTCCAGTTGGAAGTTTTCAATAACTTTTTGATTATGATTGTATTGAGTTTTAAGATTTTTCAAACCTACTGAATCATTGTCATTGATTTCAAGCATTTTTTCTTTTGGAATCAACTTGAAAGTCTTACGAGATAGCTCGACACGTTCCTCTCTTGTATACTTTTGTCGTTGATTTGCCAGCTTTTCTAACTCTTTAAACTGACTTTTTGTGATATTCGAACGAGTTTCTTCAAATATGCCTAGCTTTTTCCGATACCTAGTGAGGGTAGCACGACTTATTCCTAGCTTTTCTAAAACTTCATTGATTTTCAAAATCATGCTCCTTTCTTGTATCAATTTTCGTCATTTTTGAGGGAGAGGTATATAAGAGGATTGACACCGTTATTATTTTGGGTGTGTGAAAATTTAAAATAGGGGGGATCTGATAAAAATAAAAAATCAAAATAAATTAATATTCCGATTTTCTAAATTTAAATTTATTTTACTTTGAAATGTTTTGGTATTGTGACACTCAAGACAAAGTAATTGCAAATTATCTTCGTTGAGAGTGATAGTTTCATCTTGATAATTAGTTTCATCAATCTCTATGATATGGTCAACAATACTCTTGCTATGAATTAAACGCCCACACATGTCGCAGCGCATACGCTTTGTAGTTCTGATTTTATTTCTCAGAGTTCTCCAAGGTTTTGAGTTGTAGAATTTAATCTGCCAGATTCTGAACCAGTCAGAGTGTTTAGGATTTTTAAAATAAGCCATCTCTTATGTCACTCCTTCAGCTTCCAGATTTTTTTCATGATACAAATATATCAGATTCATTTTGTCAATTCTATATCTTTTTTTGACAAGATTTATTTTTGAGTTTTGAATTTATGTAAAATATCCCTGTCGAATTAGCTATATCTTATATTTTATCCAATTTTGTTTCACACTCTAAAACTAGCACAGACAATGCTTCAGGCCCTCTTCAAAATATAAACTAGAAACTTCCTCGTTATGGATAGTTGAAAAAATCAAAAAAATATTAGAGGCTAAAATTACTCATCTTAGTATCAAGTTCATCTTGCCTCACACAAATATAAATTAGTGTGACTGCTGGACTTGAATGGTTGAATAATGACATCAAGTCTGCAACGTTCTTGTACTTCTTGTAGTAATGATAGCCAAATGTTTTTCGCATCGTGTGAGTTCCGACATTATCGATGCCTAAGTCTTCAGCAGCTCTTTTAAGAAACCAGTAAACCGTCTTATAGCTAAGTGCTTTATTCTTTCCAACACGACTCTGAAATAGATACTCATGTAATTCTTTATCTTTGACAAATTCCCTCAATTCATTCTTGAGTGGCCTTGTCATTTTAATGCTCTTGTATTTCCCTGTTTTCTGCTCCCTAACTTTAATGTGCCAACCTTGAACATCTTTAACCTTTAGTTTGAGAATATCCCCGACACGAAAACCTGTATTGATTCCCAAAAGAAATAGCATGTAATATTTTTCATTCCAAGATGATAGATAGTCCTTCATGGCTTGGATATCATCCTTATCTCGTAACGGTTCAACAATATTCATAGTTTTGCTCCTTTCACAAAAAAATAAAGCACTAAGATTTTCTCAGTGCTTTGGATAGTATCAATCTATCATTTTCTTTTTGTCAATGCTATACTTTTTTTTGACAAGTTACATGAACAATAACTTTGCAAGTGTATCAAGAATGACTTCACGTCTTCTGTAAATCTGCTTGCTATGCCTATACAAGTATCCAGTTTCTCCATTCTCCATGATATGCCAAACTTGAATCCAGTCATATCCAGTATGTTCTCCCCAACGAAGATAGAAGATTTTTTTATCATCTGGTTCTAGATTTTCTAGTAATTGGGAGATAGCATTTTGGAAATTTTCTAATCTTAAAATCATAGGATCGCTTGCATAAGCAACTGCTAGGTTCTCCGACCTGTTGACAAACGTACCACTACCACTTGCTCCAGTATCATCAATGCCTGGTACAGTTAAATGCTTAACCTCGTACAATCGTTCTAGCTCATGCCTTCGTTGGCCAATAAGTTTGTCAATCTTTAAATATTTATCATCGAGTTCAAACTCGAGATAATCCCTTCGTGTTTTTGTTAAGTTCTTTTTGACCAAACCTTACCTCCCATGTATCTTTTGGATTTAACCCACTTGATAATCTTACCGTCATTATTGTTATTGTGATAGCCTGGCAATCTTGCTGTTGGACTTTCTTTATAGACAACTTTCTCAACGACCTGGACTCCAGGCATCATTTCATCATCTATCCACCCAACAAGCCACGCAGGGTTTACATCATAGGTTTTAGCAATCATTTCAATTTGCTTAATGGACGGATATCCACCTCGCTCGTACAAATGAATTGTGTTTTGGGAGACACCTGTATCTCTGGCCATGTCTTTGACAGAGATACATAGGTCCTCTCTGAGTTCTTTCAATCTTAGCTTCATCTTACTCTCCATTTCCTGGTATTAGCTTTTATGAATGCAGCCTGCTCTTGCATCTGCTTCCATTCGTAATCCATGATTATTTCAAGTTGATTATTACAAAGGGCTTTTAAGAAATCATTTTGAGCTTCTAGTTTCTCAATATCCTTATAGGCCCTTTCATACAGTTCATCTTCCAGAAATCTAATGCGCTCTGCCATTGCTTCTTGAATGATGATGTAAGTTGGTTTCTTATACTTTGCCATTACAATATTACCTCATAATCTTTCTGCTATAGCAGAGATCACATTAACTGTCACGCTATTTCCTGCTTGTTTGTATAATTGACTATTGCTATTTACTTCTTGAGCTTTGTCAAATGCCCAGTCAGGAAAGCCTTGTAATCTCCAACACTCACGAGGTGTTAGCTTGCGAATACGATAGCCAAAAGATAAATGGTTATTTTCGTGATAGCTATTACTTGTCAGAGTAGGAGCTATTTCATGCACTCCACCTTGATTATAGCCATGACCACGCTGAATGATTTTAGGTTCAAGACCTCCGCCTTGATATGCTCTGATTGTTGGTGCGATACCGTCTGTTTCATAAACCACACCGCATTGATTAAAATTTGGCTGCAATACTCCAAATTGTTTTATAGTACCACTTTTTATGGCTATCTTTTGCCCCTCTCCCTTGTTTGTGGTTAGTGTAGGAGCTAGTCCGTCAGCTTGATAGACTTCCCCGTTCATCCCGTTGCCAGATGGGTTTACATTGCCAATTTTCACGACTGATTTGTTACTAATTGACTGACTTTGTCCACTGAGAGGAAAAATTCTTCTGGTACATTCTCCTCTAAAATGTCCGATAATGAACACACGTTCGCGATTTTGGGGGACTCCAAAATCCTTGCTGTTAAGCACTTGCCATTCCACATCGTACCCCAGCTCATCCAAGGTTGAGATAATGGTCTCGAATGTAATTCCGTTTTCGTGATTGAGGAGTCCTTTGACATTCTCAAGGAATAGATATTGAGGTCTGAGAATAGATGCGAACCTAGCAATTTCAAAGAACAAAGTTCCTCGTGTATCTTCAAAACCTCGTCTGTTTCCTGCAATTGAGAAAGCCTGGCACGGAAATCCTCCACAGATAGCGTCCACACGTCCGATTCTTCGAATAGACTCGTCTGATACTGCTGTGATGTCATGTAGCTCTATTTCTCCTTTCGTATCATGTATAGCTTTATAACTAGCTCTAGCGAATTTGTCTATTTCACAAAAACCGATGCATTTATGACCAGCAGACTCCATGCCTAGGCGAAAGCCACCGATACCTGCGAATAGATCAAGAAATTTCATAACCTCACCTCATCCCCAACCTTCACCTTCTCATACACGTCCTTCGTAACCACGAACACCCCATAGTCACGAATCGTAAGTGTGTATAGCTTGCCATGTCGCCCTTTCTCGACGACTTTGCCAAAAATCTCAGCGCCTGCGTTATCAGCTTTATAGACGATCATCGGCTTCTTTTCTTCCAAATCTCGAATCCTGTCCATCTGCCAGATATTCAATCCAGCAGATAGCAGAATCCAGATAGCTATGAATCGTTTCACATTGCTCCTCCTAAAAAAGTATTTACAAAACTAGTTTGCTCTGTATTGATTATTTTATGTGCATAATTCATCAATGGATTAGTAATATCGTTCATTACAGCAGGTTTTAAAACGATTTCGTTCACTTCTAAAATACTTCTATCTCCAATTTTTATTTTTATATCATGCCCGTTTGCTATATATTCAAGGTCGTTTTTGGATAGGAAAATTTCTAGCTTCTCCATCACTCCACCTCCTTATAAAGCAAATTCATATCAAAATCACTCTCGATAAATTGATACGTCAATTCTTTGTTAATCCCATTTCCAAGCCTTTGATAAATAACATCAACATTTATATTTTTACCAAGGTATTTCTCTAACCTCTCTTTATTTTCAGCATAAAATCTAATATTTCGTCTTTGTTGGCTGTAAGGGTATGCTTTTGAAATATCCCTAGTGCACCACATCAAGACTTTTGCGATGATGTCTCTCTTTGTACCACATCCTACGAGAGAAAAGTAGGTGTTGGTTTTAGGGATAAGGATTACTTCAAGATCATGATTGATGTAAGATTCAGGAAAGCAACTCAGCAATTTCTTTAGTTCTGAAATAAACTGCTCGTTCATCACTCCACCTCCACAACTTCAAATAAAGGACTGTTGAATACTTCGCCAAACCCAGCTTCTTCAAGTTCTTTACGTGTATGATGTGCACGATAACCAAAGAAATTTTCATTAGTATAAAATAACCATACTCCACCAAAATTAAAATTGAGGTAACATTTTTCTCTTTCAAGACCTTTTAACTTAACAGTGTACCTCTTTTCTTTCTTGACCTCGTAGCCGAATTGGTGCATATTGACGAGGGTTTGAAACGAGGTTATTGAACAGTTCATCCATCTTTTAAATTCCGATTCCTCTTGATGATTCCAATTATAGATGTAATCCCAAATATAATGGTTTAAATCATGTTTTTTATTCTCATACCAATCCGCCACAAATTGTGGAACGACTGGTTTGTTCAATTCTTTCCGAATCTTATCAGCGTCCTTCAATTGATTACCAACCCATTCTCCCTCAAATTTGCCTTGCTCGTAGCCCTCACGATATTTCATTGAACCATAGTCGCCACCTAATTCTTTGAGGATGTCATTAAGCCATCTTGTCTGCGTTGTTGGATCAAACCCTCTAATTCGACTGACAACATCTTTTAGTTTGAAAGGCAACGGTTCTGGATCGTCCAAAGACCGTAAGTCTTTCAAAACCAAATCAACCGAGGTCATTTTCTTCTTGCTAGCTTTAAAATTTTCATAGCGTTTAATTAGTCCCTGTATGTTCATTCTCAAACTCCTCGCTTTCTTTAAAATCATCAACATAAAAATAATTGATATTCTTAGGATTTACAGACAAATTTCTAATCCTCATCAGATTTCCATTATTGAACTGGCTAATAATTTTTGCTAGTTCTTTTTCCGTAAAATCTCTTACAAGAAAATTCATTTCATGACCATCAGTGAAGTGAATTCTTATCTTTTTATAATTGCTAACTGACTCACTTTCAGGTTCATAACCAAGCAGGTACCCTATGCTTACTCCAAAATAATCTGCTAACTGACTTGCTCTATTCTCTTTGATTTGGTTTTCTCCATTTTCCCAACGTTGAATAGTCCGAGCTGGTGCAGCTATTGCTTCAGATAATTCCTGCTGAGTCAACCCCTTTTCTTTTCTTAATTGTTTTAGTCTGTTCATCACTCCACCTCCAACAATTCCCGATTTTCGTAGATATTGCCGATGATTTTTCTTGAAGTAGCCACATTACATAATCGTTCGAAATTATTGTATCTAATCAAACTATTTATCCACATTCCTAAATCAGAACTGTACTTGACTACTCCATTCAACAATCCATCTTTTGTACCAAGAATATCCCCCTCGAAAATTTCTTGGTCATTCTTGTCAACCATACCTGTTGACTGCATGAGGTGAAGGTCGTTATTTACTATCCATTCACCAGCATCAAAATCTTCATCATCTATCCAAATATTACCATCGCTAACCATCACTTCATCTGGTTGATACATTCTGGTTGTTGAACTGCTATCATATGCTCTAAATTTTGGTACCATCACTACACCTCCTCAACTTCAAACAACGGACTATTAAACACTTCACCAAATCCAGCATCTTCTAGTTGTTTGCGAGTGAACTTTGTATCATATAGTGTGTTTTCTTCACGATCTGAAAAAAGCCATTTTTTCGAATGTTTTTCGCAGTTCAAAAATTCGTGATTTCCACAAATCCCTCTCACTCTTACCAAATACCGCTTTTCTTTCTCTACGGTATATCCATAAAGCCAAGCACGAGCGACTAAATCAAATGGTCTTTCTTGCATAAACCATTTCCCGGCTTCAGCGTTCGTGAAATCAAATTCGAATAATTCTGCCACGTCTCTACAAGTTTTTCTAGCTTCCTCAATCCAATCCGCCACAAACTGCGGCACTACGACTTTCTGCGGTTCGTCTAGTTGGTTTAAATCTTCCAAAACTGTGTCGATACCTACAACTGGAAACAGAGCAACTTTTATCAAGAGGTTCTTATACTTCTCAATCAATTCTTGTTTATTCATTTCCTAAATCCTCCTCTTTGACAAACACCCCATCAATCATCTTACCTTTGCGGTCCTTGATAACTTCATAAGCTTCTTCTAAGCAATTTTCAGCTGTAGTGCCATTACAAAATGAAACCGTACTAACCACACTGTCAAGAAACATCAAGTCTGCTTTGATTAAAGGAATCTGTGTCTCATTGTGACAGACATGAGCATATAGCTTCTGAGCGATATTACCCAGACTAGAGACCCTCAGCAGCAATTCAAGTTCCTGTTGATTGGCTGAAATCTGAGCACCATTCTTAATCTGTTGTTCAAACCCAATCAATACTACCTGGATGTCTCCAAGCGCATCATAGATCAGTTCAGATTTATCCTTTGCGATACCTTCAAATAATTCTCCTGATTCTTCCATGAGTTTCAAGAATTGCTTCACCGGATTGGCCTCATGTAAATTTCGGTCAGTAAACCATTGTTGTATTTTGTTTTTTAATTCTGTGTTGTTCATAGCTTTACCTCCTACGCTGATTTTTGTACTAATTTCGTTTGTTTCATCCATTCCTTGGCTATGTCCCAGACTTCAGCTGGTACATCTTGGTTATACTTGCCACGAAATTGGGCTATCTTCCCCTGCCTTACTTCGAGTGTGTAAAGAGGTTTTTTAGGTTGGTTTGATAAACGGACAAACACTATTAAGGTATCTCCTTTAAAATGCTTGTCTGTATATGAGCTTACGCAGTGATGTAGCTTTTTGCCCTCGTAGATCAGCTCAGCCACTTTTCTAGGGACATGGAATGCGTATCCATTGATTGTCTTATCCATTCCTTCTCTAAGTTTAAACTCAGATTCAAGCTGCTTGCGTTTCTTCTTATCTTCCAGTTTTTGTCTTTCTTCGACGAATTGATTGTATAATCCGACTGTGTGATTGTGCATTGCCGTAAAATCCTTTGGTACAAGCATAGCATCACCTTCAGGCTCAATGCCCATTTCTCGTAGCATCTTGAGATAGTCAAGGTATTCATTGAAGTCAATATGATTCTTGATAACCCAATTCTGAAACTTATTGATCCCGATACCTTTCGGTATATGCTTGATATCGTGGTAAGTCAGATAAGACTCAATGCCAGGCACCAGTTGGCCGTTCCGTTCTTTTAATCGACGGCTCAACTCAAATTCATTAAAACTACGATTTGAATTCTTGAAAAATTGTTTATTCTTCTGAAGCCATCTGCGATTCAAGGTTCGCATATCTACGTTTTTGGTGAATCCAGTGTAACCTGGATTCATGATTTCGTTGGCCAATTTGTAAGCATGAATTTTCTGAGCAAATTCAATTTCAAACTTATATTTGTAAAGCCGTTCAATTTCCCAGTAGTAAATATTCCCGAACTTCAAATATTTGAGTTCAGATACCTTTTTAAGTTTTTCAACCCAGTTATTTGGATAAAATTTATTGCATGTATAATATCCACCACTGAAAAAATTAGCGAAAAGATACGGATAAAATTGTCCGTTGTAATCTTGGCCAATCTTCACATGTTTGTCATTTTCAAATCGCTCCAAATTTGTAAAATGCCAATCGATAAATTGTTTTCCTTCAACCAACTTCGACCTGAATTCATAAGATTGTATTTCGATACGTTTCGAAGTGCTGAGAATGATTGAGAAAAAATAGGTCTTGTCATAAAAAGTGAGCCGTGACGACTTTGTCAGTCGTTTCTCGATACAATAGACAAGGTTCAAATCTGAAGCGATTATGGTCTTGTCCTTATTGGTCCATTTGTACGTTGTGATTTGCGAATAGCACCAGCTCCAAAAATCTGCAGGTGGTTTCAATCGTCTATCAGCTTCTCGCTTGCATTGTTCATGTTTCATTCATCTAAGAAATCGAAAATGCTCATTTGCTTTTCGACTACTCCTTTCTCTTTCTTAATTTTAGGTTTCATGATGATATCATCATCTGGACCAGCGCCTTTCCTAATTTTGGAGATATCAACCTTTTCTTCAGGAGAACTCTGAGATTTGTCTTCCTTTTTCTTCTTGACGGGCTCAACAGGCACCTG
>ENA-OWMY01000041-OWMY01000041.1-metagenome-genome-assembly--contig:-NODE-41-length-35882-cov-6.302816_pt1 | contig 35882 bp, 30 predicted proteins | sample MGYA00245358_ERZ651122 | MGnify/ENA primary metagenome ERZ651122 (study PRJEB26857, sample SAMEA4031752) | metagenome | biome: human; feature: oral; material: saliva | place: Philippines | collected 2014 | study...
TGTGGCTTAAGTTTATTCATAGTTAAGTTCGTGTATTGGGTTCGGATAGAAATATTTGATATGCGAGGGCTATGTGGAGAGAGGTGTGGTTGTGTATGCCTTTGTTTGTTAGGTTTGTGTTGTTGGTTTTGGTTTGTGTTTGTGGTGTTGTATTAGGTGGTTGTACTTCTTCTCGGATAACGTTGTTTGATGGGGATCCGTATACGCCAAATGATGTGAAGGAAATGGTTGAGGAGCGTTTTTCGGCTTATAACCCTCGCCTTGTGCTACAGTCTTCTGAGGTTGTTACCACAAAGCCTTATAAGCACTATAAATATACGTTTCTTGATGAGAATAATGGCATTGTCTTTACTGCGCGTGCTTCTGTTGAGGTTCCTCAGTTGCCTATTCCTGGTGGTCAACGTGTTACGAACGCTGAGTATAGGTACGCAGAGGCTTATTTAGATCGGTTGAATAGTGAGGTAGCACTACTTGCTGTAAAGTATAGATTTCAGGTAGCTAATAATGAGGAGCGCAAGACGCTAATGGATGCTAAGATTATGCGAAAAGAGGGTAATAGTACAGCGCCTTTGTTTGATGAAGGGGATTTTGTATTTCTTGATCAAACATCTAATGGTGCTGGTGTAGTGGGCATGTTACGAGATATATATTCTCTATATAAACCTAATGGTGATGAGACCTTAGTAAGTAGCGTGTATGGCCGTAAGGTTAGCTTTTACTATTTACCAAATGGTGAAACAGACAAGAGCAAGGCTCTGTACCTAATAAGTTTTAAAATTAGAGGGCGGGAAGATTGGCGAGATACATTAATGAGTGGTGTTGGTTATCAAGATAAGAGTTCTGAGCAGATTGAACGAGACATAATTACCGTTGTTGATCGGGAAATACAACAGGCTGTGCGAAGAAAATAGGTCAGGGAGAGGTGTATCTATGAAGCAGTTGATTAGGTATATATCATTAGTTGTTGTGTGTATTTGTACATTTTTATTGAGCGGTTGTTCTTTTGTGTGGACCACGGAAAATGGTGATCCTGCCACGCCAGAGGATATCAAGGCTAGTGTGGAAAAGGAGTTCGCTGTTGTTCATCCTAATCTTGTTCTCCAGTCCTCTGTAGTGGAACAGGAAAAACCGTTCCAGCGGAATGTGTATGTTTTTTATGATGAAAGCAACGGTTTTTCTTTCACTACGAATTCTGTGGTGCAACGCCCAACCTTGCCGGTTCCAGGTGGTGAAAGATACACGAATGCTAATTTTGCCTATTCACAAGAGTATTTAATTCATCTGAACGCTGCTTTGGTGGAACGTGCTAAGCAACATGGCCTGCGGATGGCCACACATGAGGAAGTTTTAAAGCTAAAGAAATCTGAAGCAACACGTGTAGCAGGTACTAATAAGATACCTCTATTTAGATCTAACGAGATTATCTTTGTAGATAAGTCTGTAAAGGGTGAAGATATTCTAACCTTTATGAAATTCATATATAGCGAGTATAAACCGCAAGATAATCGAGCACTGTTACATCCTCGTGCTGATAGAAGCGTTGATATTTACTATTTACCAAAAGGGGAAGAGGATAAAACAAAAGCTGAGTATTTGATAGGTTTTCGATTTATGGCAAGGAATGATTGGAAAGAAACTATGTTAACCGGAATTGGTAGTACTGGTAAAGATACCTTTGCTGTGGAACGAGACTTTGTTAAAGTTTTAGATCATATGATAAAGCATGCGGGTTACTAAGTGAGTTAGTAGTTATTTACAAAATGGAAACTAGTTCCAAAATGGAACAAGTTCATATAGAAGGCACACGTACCATAAAAGGATATGCAATTCAGTCTGATTTGCACGTCCTTTATTTGTGTTGAGATTTTTATATGGGTTCCAATAGACTTATATTGGTAATGGTATTTAAGGATTACAATCCTTAAACACATAAAAATATTATTGAATTGGGAATATAATCCTTAAACTTGTAAAAAACTTTTATTTAAGTTCTTTTGAGTGATTTATTGTCTGTAAACTTATCAAATATGGCGTTTAGCCCTCAAAAATGCTATAATATTATGATGTATTATAATCAGTGTTAGTAAAATGAGGTGAGATTGTGGCAGACCAACAATGGTCCCACGGGAATATTCATCCCGTTCAGATTGATAAAGAAATGAAGAACGCCTATATCGATTATGCGATGTCCGTAATCGTAATGCGTGCTCTTCCAGATGTGCGCGATGGCTTGAAACCAGTACATCGTCGTATTTTGTACGCGATGCACGAAACAGGCATGACGCCAAATAAACCGTACAAGAAATCCGCTCGTATCGTCGGTGACGTACTCGGTAAATATCATCCACATGGTGATAGCTCCGTTTACGACGCAACGGTTCGTTTGGCGCAAGATTTCAATACGCGCTACCTCTTGGTAGACGGCCACGGTAACTTTGGTTCCATCGACGGCGATAGTGCCGCTGCGATGCGTTATACCGAAGTACGTATGGCGAAAATTACGCAAGAAATGCTCGCTGATATCGACAAAGAAACTGTTGATTTCATGCCGAACTATGATGAAAGCTTGCAAGAACCTACCGTATTGCCAGCGAAGATTCCAAATCTTCTCATCAATGGTTCCAGCGGTATCGCCGTAGGGATGGCGACAAATATTCCGCCGCACAACCTTAACGAGGTATGTAATGGCCTTACCATGCTCATCGATAATCCAGATGTAACTGTGGACGAATTGATGACGCAAATCAAAGGTCCAGACTTCCCGACTGGGGCGCTCATTTTGGGCCGGGAAGGCATTAAGAAAGCATACTCCACAGGTCGTGGCAGCGTAAAAATGCGCGCTCGTGCAACCATTGAAGAAATGGCGAAGGGCAAGCATAAAATCGTAGTGACTGAGATTCCATACCAAGTTAACAAGGCTCGTGTTATCGAAACGATTGCAAACTTGAGCCGCGACAAGGTTATTGATGGCATCACAGCACTTCGCGACGAATCTGACCGTCAAGGTATGCGCATCGTTATCGAATTGCGCGCTGACGTGCAACCAGATATCGTTCTTAACAAATTATATAAACACACTCAACTTCAAGAATCTTTCGGCGTGATTATGTTGGCCCTCGTAGATGGTCATCCTCGCGTATTGAATTTGAAAGAAGTATTGAGTTACTACTTAGATCACCGTCTCAATGTAATCGTACGTCGTACTCAATTCGAGCTTAACAAAGCTGAAGCGCGTGCACACATCTTGGAAGGCTTGTTGATCGCTCTCGACCACATCGATGAAGTTATCGCTACAATCCGTAGTTCTCAAACTGACGAAATCGCACGTAACGCATTGATGCAAAAATTTGGGCTTTCAGAAAAACAAGCAGTAGCCATCCTCGACATGCGTTTACGCCGTTTAACAGGTTTGGAACGTGAGAAAATCGAAGACGAATACAAGGAATTGTTGGCATTGATCGAAGATTTGAAAGCTATCTTGGCTAGCGAAGCGCGTCAACGTCAAATCATCAAAGACGAACTGGATGATATGAAGAAGAAATACGGCGACCCTCGTCGTTCTGAAATCACAATCGATACGTCCGACCTTGATGTAGAGGACCTCATCGCTGACGAAGAGATGGTTATTACCTTGACTAAACAAGGTTATATCAAACGGATGAACGCGAACGTATATCGCAACCAACATAAAGGTGGCGCTGGCGTTATCGGCATGAAGACTAAGGAAGACGATTATGTAACACAAATTATGCATGTTCGTACGCATAATACATTGTTGTTCTTCACGTCCACAGGCCGTACATACCGCCTCAAAGCATATGAAGTGCCAGAAGCAGGTTCCCGCAACTCTCGTGGTACTGCTATGGTTAACGTATTGCCACTAGCTGTAGGCGAATCCGTTACGACTATGATTGACCTTGAACGCGTTCAAGAAGATGTAAACTTATTCATGGTAACTGAGTTTGGCGTTGTAAAACGTACAGCTATCGAAGAATACCGCAACATCCGTCGTTCTGGTCTCAACGCTATCAACCTCGACGAAGGGGATCACTTGATTTCCGTTAACGTAACAAATGGCAGCCAAGACATCTTGCTAGGTACTAAATTAGGTATCGCTATTCGCTTCAGCGAAAATGACGTTCGTCTCATGAAACGTGCGGCTCACGGCGTGCGCGGCATTAAACTCAATGCAGGCGACGTGGTTGTAGGCGCTGGTGTTCTTAATGCTGATGAAAGCGAAGCACAAGTGTTTACTATCTCCGAAGAAGGTTTCGGTAAACGCAATGATGCGGAAGCTTACACATTGCAAAAACGCGGTGGTAAAGGCTCTAAGAACTTCAAGATTACGAACAAAACTGGGGACGTAGTATCCGTAGAGGTTGTTCATAACGATGACGAAGTTATGCTTATCTCTGAACAAGGTAAGATTATTCGCTTCAACATGAACGATATTGCTGTTAAAAAAGGCAAAGCTATTTCTGGTGTGAAAACACAAAACCTCGACGAAGGTGATAAAGTAGCTAGCATTGCTGTTATTCCAGGTTCTGAAATCGAAGAAGACGCAACTGAAGAATAATATAATTAAGTAATTAAGATACAAATATATAAGTAACTATGGGCGGCCATCTTAGATGGTCGTCTCTAGCGTTAAGGAGTTTTGAAATGAAAAAATGGTTAGCTGCTATGTTTGCAGCAGGGGTTTTCTTTGTAGGGGGCTTTGGCCAAGCGAGTGCCGCTGATTGGTACTATATCGATGCTGATGCTGACGATGCAGCATGGTTTATCGACAACTCTTCTGTATATAAAACAGATGACGCGGCTACAGTACTTGTTAAAATTAACAATGTAGAAGGCTTCACATATATCTACACAGTACGCATCGATCGTAAAGAAAAAACATGGACAGAACTTGATACAACAGTATACAGTGCATCTGGCGTAGCGTTGTTGTCCAGCAAAGACGCACAAAAACCTACGAAAATTGAAGAAGATACCATGGGCGCGGAAGTTATGCAGGCCCTATGGGGTAAATAATCCAACAATTTAATAGAAGCTGATATTCGCTCTGTCTAGTTAGATATTCAGAACGTATAAGTAGCCCCGAACTATCCTGAAAGCCTCCATAGTGACCTAAGTCGTTTTCAGAACAGTTCGGGGCTTTCTGTTTTTTTACCAATCTTACAGGGCGAATATCAGGCTTCAAATCCATTGAATTATTTAAAGCCCATAGGGGCTTGCTAGACGTTCCAAGAGGAATAAGCTAAGTCGTTTTCATAGAAGTGTTGGGCCTTTTTATTTCTAATTTACACTAATCTTAGTATGGGCATTCCTATTACAATACGATTATTTAATCCCATAGGGGCCTCGCTAGACGTTCCTAGAGGGGTCTATATAATTTATGCATTTAATAGAGTTTTTATTAGCATTATGCAATTATGGTGTTATAATGAAGTCATAGTGAATTGTATTATGCGAAATGCATAGTTGTTTAGATTTTCTAATCAGGAGAGAACGGTTATGAAAAAATGGTTTGCATGTTTAGCGGTAGCAGGTTTGTTATTCAGTGCTGGTGTGGGCGTGTCTCATGCTGAAAGTTGGTATCCTCTTAATACTGATGCGGATGGTCGTACTGGTTACATCGACAACGATACGGTAGAGAAAGACGATGCACAGGCTAAGTTGAATTTAAAGATTGTTGACCCTAGTGGTGAGCACTCTATCTATACTTTGCAATTCAATCGTGCTGCAAAGACTGCGAAACTGCTCGAGATGAAAGCATACAATCCAGCAGGCTATATGATCGGTGGCCAAACATACGACAATACAGAAATACAAATACAAGAAGGAAGTAATTTAGATCACGTGTATCACTTGATTTGGTAAATTTCCTCGACTAGTAGAAAGGGTTCTATCTCTCATCGACCTCCATAGTGACCTAAGTCGGTCTCAAAGAGATAGAACCCTTTCTGTACGTATGATTAAATTTATCCAAATCGGCGTAGGGGAATAGCGAGCTAAGTCGTCCTACGAGATATATTCACCCATTTTCTCATTTCCTGATGAGGAAATGTATCCAAAACGGCGTTTCAGAAGATAGTGACCTAAGTCGGTCTCAAAGGGATAGAATCCTTTTTGTACGTATGATTAAATGTATCTAAATTATTTATTCCCTTATTTTATGGTATAATTTAAGGGAATAATTTTATTTCTAAGGGATTAGAACGGAATGGAGGTGTGTGTATGCGTCGTTTTGAGTATGGTCGGATTCAGTCTTTGTCATGGGATATGGATATTTTGAGTCTTATCGCAGGGATTTATCGGGCGAATGGCAAGGAGGAGGTTTTGCTTTCTCAGAGTCCTGCGATGTGGGAGTCTCTTGTGGAGTTGGCAAAGGTGCAGAGTACGGAGGCTTCAAATGCGATTGAAGGGATTGTGACGACGAGTACACGCCTTCGGCAGTTGGTGGCGGATAAGACGACGCCTCGCAATCGGGATGAGCAAGAGATCATGGGTTATCGTGATGCGTTGAATATCATCCATGATAGTTATGATTCCATAACGTTGTCACGAAATCATATTTTGCAGTTACATAAAATTCTCTATCAGTACCAGTTTAATGCTCGTGGAGGGCAGTTAAAGAGTGTGCAGAATTATATTAGTGCCACCTATCCAGATGGCCATACTGAAATCTTATTTACTCCATTGGCCCCATATGAAACGGCGGAGGCTTTAGATCAGATTTGCACGGAATATAATCGCGTTGTCGGCAATGGTGAGGTGGAGCCGCTATTGGCGATTCCTATATTTATTCATGATTTCTTGTGCATTCACCCCTTTAACGATGGTAATGGTCGCATGAGTCGATTGTTGACGACATTGTTGTTGTATCGCAGTGGCTTTATGGTTGGTAAATATGTGTCCTTAGAGGCTAAAATTGCCGCAAACAAGGATATGTATTATGCTGCTTTGCGCGAGTCTAGTGATGATTGGTATGGTGAAAGCTCTTGTCCTACGGCTTTCATTCGGTATTGGTTACAAATGTTATTGGCCGCGTATCATGACTTTGAAGACCGCAGTTCTTTATTGGTAAATAGCACCTCTGTGATACATCAAGTGCAAACTGCCATCGACAATCATTTAGGAGCTTTCACAAAGCAACATATTCGAGAATGGTGCCCAAATCTTAGTGATAGTTCTATTGAGGGCGCAGTTCGTACGCTTGTGAAGAATGGTATAATTAGTCGTAAGGGGGGCGGACGTTCTACCTATTATGTGAAGGTATAAAGGTTGAGCACGTTTGTCTTTCATAAAATATTTAGTTTTATCGAATATACTAGATTTCATATTCTTGTATTTAAGTTTGAGAGGTAAAATATGAAAAAAACATTAGCAGCTGTTTTGGCAGCAGGCGCTTTATTGATTGGTGGCATCGGTAGTGTTGATGCTGCTAACTGGTACACTGTAGGTACTGACAGCAACGGTATCACTTGGTCTATCGACAATGATTCCGTTAAAAAAGATGATAAAAAAGCTGTAATGGATATTAAAGCTATGGACTACGAAGGTTACCACTACATCGTGACTGAAGAGTTCAACCATAAAAAACAAGAGGTAAAAGACCTTAAGGTTACTCTTTACGATCCACAAGGTTATGTTGTGAAAGAGGAACAACCTAGCAAAAACAGCCGTAAGGTTGAGCCAGGCACTCCTGCACAAGCAGTATTCCAACTTATCTGGGGCGGTAAATAATCTAATCCTATAGACGAGCACAGGGCTTAGCCGTAATACACTGTTAAATAGTCATGCCTCGTTTAGATTAATGATTTTTGTGAAAGCTTCACACACGCACGTTCTCCTATGGAGGGCGTGCGTTTTTTTGTCTATTGTGTATTACTCTTTTAATTCCTTTAAAATAGGTGAATTATTTGTCTATTCGTGATAAAATGTGATTTATATTATAGATTTTTTATAAAAGTGTAACAATTCTACATAGTATAAACTTTCACTATAGAGTATACTATAGATACGATGAAGAAGTACGGTTAGGGCGAAGTGCTCCGTAGTTTAGTATATTTCGTCCGAAAAGGTTTGGTAGTTATAGTTTGTTAGAGGAGGTCCTCATGTCTCAATATCAATTAATCGATAAACGTGTACCGATTGCACTCAACAATCCATCCATTTATCACGACATTTCTAAGTGTAAAAACTGTACGTTATGCCGTCGCGCTTGTGCGGACGTAATGAGCGTACTTGATTACTACGATCTTGATGCAAACGGTGATGTTCCTGTATGTATTCACTGTGGTCAATGTGCGGCTGCATGTCCATTCGATTCCATGCATGCTAAATCCGAGCTTGATAAGGTGAAAGCAGCTCTTACAGATCCTGAAAAAATCGTTGTTATCCAAACAGCTCCAGCTGTTCGTGTAGTTATCGGTGAAGGCTTTGGCTATGAACCAGGTACGTTCCTTGAAGGTAAAATGGTTGGTGCCTTGCGTGCACTTGGTGCAGACTATGTAGTAGACACTAACTTTGGTGCAGACTTAACAATCATGGAAGAAGCCTCTGAGCTTGTAGAGCGTCTTAACAAAGGTGGTCAAATTCCTCAGTTCACAAGCTGCTGCCCAGCGTGGGTACGCTTTGCGGAAATCTACTTCCCAGAATTGCTTCCTAACTTGTCTTCCACACGTTCTTGTATCGCTATGGAAGCGGCTATGATTAAAACATACTTTGCAGAGAAAAAAGGCATCGATCCTCATAACATCGTGACCGTATCTGTAAACCCTTGTACTGCTAAAAAAGCAGAAACAAAACGTGAAGAACAAAATGCGGCAGCTCGTTTCTACAACGACGACTCCATTGGCATGGATACAGATATTTCCATCACAACTCGTGAGTTTATCCGTTGGATTCAAGAGGAAAACCTCGACTTCAACGCCATTGAAGATTCCCAATTCGATGACTTGATCGGTATGGAAACTGGCGCATCCATCATCTTTGGTAACACTGGTGGTGTTATGGAAGCAGCTATGCGTACAGCTTACAAACTCGTGACTGGCAAGGAGCCACCTCCACGCGCATTGACTCACCTTGAGGAAGTTCGTGGTATGGAAGGCGTAAAAGAAGCGACTGTACAATTGGGTGATGAGGTAACATTGTCCGTTGCTGTAGTTCACGGTGGTAAAAACGCTCGTGACTTCTTGAATGCTTTGAAAGAAAATGGCAAACACTATGACTTCATCGAAGTTATGGCTTGTCCTGGTGGCTGTATCGGTGGCGGCGGTCAACCGCGTACTAAATTGCCTCAAGCAGTTAAAACTAAAGAAGCACGTATCAGTGGTCTTTACGAAGCTGATGCAAACTACAAATGGGTTGCTTCCTATGAAAACGAAGAGATCCAAGCGTTGTACAAAGATTTCTTAGGTGAACCATTGGGCCACAAAGCACATGAACTCTTGCATACACATTACACAGACCGCAGCGCGGTTCTTGGTACTCGCAAAGACGTAACACCTGAAACGTGTCCAACATCCCCTAAATTTAAAGGCTAATCTTAAATAGCTCATTATAAAAATAGAATCCTACGAGTCATGAGTGACTTGATACTTTAATAGCTTCGGCTATTGTTAGCATCACCTTACAAACGATTCGTAGGATTTTTATTTATATAGGATTCAACTATTATCACTTTATAAGCTTATTATGAGAATTCAGTATAAGAACTTGCTTTCATCATGAGGAAAAGATGAATTATATAGTGTATAATATAGAATCATACTATTCGAATTAAAGGGAGAACTATGGGTGTGTGTGGAGAGAAATACATAGAGAGGCCCATAGTTATCATATTGCATAAGCAGTAAGGAGTTTCTAGGAGAGATGAACCAGTTTTTTCGGCGTGCCCTATGCGGCATAGCCTTAATAGTTGCTGCCGTTGGTACAACTGGATGCCAACATGAGAGTCAGGCAGAGAACGAGGAGGTACGAACCGTATCGTACCGCGCCGTTATGGAATCGAACAAGCCCGTCCCTGAAAAGGTGAACACTTGGCTGGGAGCCATGTCACGAGAGGACAAGGTAGGGCAGCTGATGATGATCAGCCTCCATGGCGACACATTGGGGCAATCCCAAAAGGATGTAATCCGCAAATATCGTGTGAGCGGCGTTATGCTAACCAATGAAAATCTACATACTAAAAACCAAGTGAAAGCTTTCAATAACGATATCATGCAAACGGCGATGACTGCCAGCATGGTGACACCGTACATCGCGGTGAATCGCGATAAAGTGTTGCGCACTAATGATAGTTTCTTGCGCCTACCAGAGCCTAATCGGTTAGGTCAATTGCCGATGGAGCGTATCATTAACTTGGCTACGCGATCGGCCATCGAAATGCACGATATGGGCTTTAATCTTGTGATTGGACCCAATGCGAACCTTGGGGTGCCAAATATGTCTTACACATCTGACCCGACTTGGGCAGGCTATATGGACTTAGCCATGGCGGAGCGTTACCAAATCAATCAAATGTGGTTTGGTTATAACTACTTCCCAGCGGTGAGTCTTGGGGACGTATCCTTTAACACTGCTGATGAGGCGAAAAACTACCTCAACAATAATGATGTAGCCGTCTTTAAACGACTCATTGCACAGACGACGGCCAATACCTATATGCTCGTCATGAGTCATATTCAAATTCCAGCCATCGATAACGAGCACCTAGCGAGTGCATCAAAACCAGTTATCCAAGATTGGCTTCGTAAGGACCTCGGCTATGACGGTATCGTCATGACGGACCGTATTGATGTGGGGGCTTTGCAGGCGAATCAAAAGATAGGGGATTACGCTGTAGCCTCCGTTGTGGCTGGTAGTGATCTCATCCTCGTTGATGCAGATACAGTTCACATCGACGAAGTCCATCGAGCGTTAACGCAAGCAGTAGCAAATGGAACGATCACCAATGAACGCCTTAACGAAGCCGTTAAGCGTATTCTGTTAATGAAAATGCAAACACAAGTTCAACAATAATTAAATATGAGTAATATGCAAATGACGTGTCTTAACTTCAAGGAGGCACGTCATTTTTTATATTTATGGATTGTAAAATACAGATTATATATTGCACCCTGTATGCTCCTTCAATCCCTATATACCTATATAAATGCAGTAAATATCTATGCTTTTACAATGGTATGCGTAAAAAACAAACCATAAAATAAGTACATTTTATGCGTAAAAAATTTAACATAATCAAAAGTCATGTTAATAATATGAAAATAAGTTTAAAAATGATTTAAATTTATGATATAATAATCTCCATAGACAGTTGGAGGTGAGAGTATATGAATTTTGTGGGACGTGCTGAGATTATAGAGAGTATCCAGTCCCGTATCGCTGAGGACAATATGAGCTTGTGTGTTGTGTACGGTCCTCATCGCAGTGGTAAATCCTATGTGGCTTCGCAGCTTGTACGCCGTCATAAGGCGTTATATTTGGCGGGGCGCATGGCCAATGAATCAGTCCACGTGGCTGATATGAATAGAGCTTTAGAGGCACGTTTTGTTCCGACTGATGATCAGGACAAGTTCGAGCCTGTAGTTAGCTTGCATCAAGCCTTTGTAGGGCTTTTTGAAAGCAGTGTAAAAACTCCGCAAACCGTGGTGATTGATGACTACCCTTCCTTGGTGGAGGCTGTGCCGCAATTCCCCATTCACTTGCGTGATTTATTAGATACATATAAAGATACGAGCCGTTTGAACATCATTTTGATGGCCAATGGCTTAGAACAGCTGGATGGCCGCATCATTGGTGAGCGCAGCCTCATCGGTCCGTTCGTGTCCGAATACTTCGAGGTGAAACCATTCTCCTTGGTGGATATGAAATCCTTGGGCCTTCACTATGCCAAGGACGATTTGCGCACTGTATACGCCGTGACAGGCGGTTTGCCTGCGTACGTGCAGTACTTTGATAATGGTGAAAGCATCGATACGAATATCATTAATTTGTTCTTCTCCGTATCGGGCGCTCTATTTGAAGAAACACAGCATATCTTACATCGAGATATGAAAAATATTACAGGTGCTAATGCTATCTTGTCTGGCCTTGCTACCCTTGAAAGACCATACTACGTGGAACTTTTACAAGCAAGCCAAATTAAAAGTGGCACCTTTACATCCCGCTTGAACGATCTCATGTCCATGGGGCTCGTAGGTCGCATTCAAGCCAATAGCCGTGGACCTGCCAAATACGCAGATTACCACTTTACCAATAGCATGTTCCATTTCTGGTACCGCTATGTGTATAAATACTGGGGTGACATCGTGCGCGGTAACGGCGCTGATGTGTACCACACACACGTAAAACCACAACTGAAAGACTTTGTGCAAGCCGCATGCATTGCGATTTAATCAGACAATTTCAGCTTGAATACTATTACCCAATGATAGTATATTTCCTCTTAAAAATGACACCACATCATAGGATGTGGTGTTATTTTTGTATATAAGGCTAGAATTTACTACTAATTACTGTTATTACTATTATTCACTGCTGATGTGATCTACTAGTATTCACTTCTTGTATTTGTTACTAGTATTCACTACTAGCCTTTAGTAAGTCGATTTTTGTTATTTTCTATTTTTAGCAATTACTGCATGGATCGTATAGTTATGACATACTATGGATAGAAATTACATTACAGATATCATTAAATGTACAGGAATTCCAAGGAATTGCCGATTTGTCAAAATCCCCGTTCCGCGTTATTGTGTAGTTAAGCGCTATGCCATGGCAGGAAAGGGGATTTATGTTATACCAAAACGAAGAACCTTTAGTACAAAGAACATGTATAAAAACTGCAAACTTACAATCTGATATAGATACATCAGACAAACTAGACAAACTAGAAACACAGGCATTACCTCCTGATGGGGGGCGACCAAAATCTTTACCTCCGGAGGAACTGAAGTTACAAACCCTCATTTGTGGCCATCAGGTCTTAACATCCTTGTCAGACAAGAGTCTCGTGTCCATCTGTCAACAGCCGAATATGCGGATCCAGACGGTGGGATATCAGCCGTGGTCCGTCGATGAGCTGCGTCATGATGCGGCACAAATTGAGCTCTGTCGCAGGTATCGACCACTCATCCTGCACTACACGAATCGTACGGGGAACCGTGAATTCCGCGAGGATGTAGAGAGCTATCTGTGGGCCATCCTTATGGAGTCCATTTATAGCTTTGACCTGGACGGTCCCGTACCATTTGCGGGCTTTGTGAAAGCTGGTATTATGTATGGCTATATGCGGTATTGGAAGCGAGAGCGATTGCGTTATCATCGTGAGATTCACATACCAGACCGCACTACCGACGATGGAGACGTAGCGGTGGGCATGGATATCTTCGCATCTGGCGAGAATATAGCAGACATGATCATGACCGCTGACGAAGAACAAAGACTGCGAGCACGTCTCGTATGGGCTTTAGGCAGACTCTCCCCAGATCAGCGTGACCTATTGCGTCGTATCTATGGAGATTGCCAAAGCTTGGTATCGGTCAGTGAAGAACTGAACTGTAGCCGCCAAGCCATCCAGCGACGCCATGAACGAGCCATACGTAAGCTGCGGAGATACTTGACCCCAGACTTTAATAAGACAAAAGTGCATTAGACCAATTTTCTAATCTATTGCAATAGATCTACCTAGAATGTATAGGATACATTAGCTCTAAGCTCACGGTTATTGTGATAGTAAACGTGGCTTATCTATGCAGTCTACCTTGAAGGTATAGAATCCATCAGCCCTTGAAATGTACATGTGTTAATATAATTTAATTTCTTATTTATATTCCAAAATCTGTATATTTCTGTTAATCTCGATTAATAGATATACATAAAATATGCATTTCTCAATTTAAATGAGAAAATATTGACACATCAAGCGATACATAACTTTTACAAGATCATAAAGTCTTTAATTATACATAAATTTCTATAGTTTTGTGTATATATTTACAAAATATTCAACGTAGTATACAATTAAATCAACAGCAGATTAAAGCATGCGAATCTGCTTTCACAGAACACGTGTTCATTGTATTGTTGAAAGGAATGTTCCTAATTAGAGGGGAGAGAATTCCTATGATAACACATGATGAATTAACAGATTTGATGGCCGCTCGGCTATCTAAGGGAGAGGATTTGGATTTGATCTATACGAATCCAAAAAATCACATTGTTTGTTTTATACCTACTTATCAGCCTAGTGGTGGGGATAGTACGAAGTGCTATTTCGTAGATGGCCGTGAAGAAATGGTTCATCTGCCGATGCGCACCATTACGCGGGAGCTAGCGGTACAGGAAGGGCTGAGGCCCAATTACATTATGACCAGCGACGGTCGGCGCAGCAGCTATACATCGCCTAAGACCTATGGTCCGCATCTAACCTTTGCCCATATCAAATGTCGGCGCCCTGTCGGCAAAGACGTGGTGTACGGCCTCTTTAACGTGGCTATACCCTATGAATATATCGTTACGGAAGGTCCGGAACCCGATACGAGCTATATTCACGTGGGGAACTTCGCACCGATTCTGGTGTACCAATCCCCGCGTCACGTCAAACACAAACTGAACGAAGCCATGCTAGAACACTGCAACTACGTGCGCAAAATGCTAGCCCGCATCAAACTCAGCCAAAACCCACAAGTCGTGGCCGAACTATTTATCGCCTGGAGAGACCTAACGAGATAACGATTAGTTAGGTGGTGAAAGTAGGATTAAGAGGGGAGAGAAAAGGAGGGCTTATAGGGAGAAAAATATAATACGGAAGACATAAAATAGGTGATCATTAAAATAACATAACAACTAAAAAGTTTTCACTCTTAAAAAGGGGTTGTAATCAGAATGTGGTTAGACTACATTCTGTTACAACCCCTTTATTTTTGCTTGTATAATGTAGCCTCATAAATTTATAGATTTTATTTGCTTACTTAGGTTACAATAATAAGAGTATTTAGAAAGGGGTTGCATGCATGAGTAAGATTGATTTAGCATCACCTGTAGTGAAATGGGTTGGTGGAAAGCGTCAATTATTAGAACGTTTAATGCCACTATTCCCAGAGACATACACTAGCTATTGCGAGCCATTTATTGGTGGTGGGGCTGTTCTATTTGCACTGCAACCACAAAAAGCCATTATTAATGATATTAATAGCGAGTTAATAGGGGTTTATCGAGCTATTAAAGATGATGTAGAGGCATTAATTAAGCGATTAGCACAGTTCGAGAATACAAAAGAGTGCTTTTATGAGGTGCGGGGCTGGGACCGTAATGCAGAACTTTATAATCAATTAACAGATATTGATAAAGCTGCACGAGTTATATTCTTAAATAAGACTTGTTATAACGGACTATATCGTGTAAATAGTGCTGGTGAATTTAACACACCGTTTGGTCGTTATAAAAATCCTAATATTGTTAACGAAAGTACGCTTCGTGCAGTACATGAATATTTTAATACGGCAGATGTAACAATATTAAATACGAGCTATTCTGAAGCTGTTCAAGGCTTACCAGAGAATAGTTTTGTTTATTTAGATCCTCCATATGATCCAATATCAGTAACAGCAAGCTTTACTGGATATAATGCAGGTGGTTTTAGCAGACAGGACCAAATTGCTTTACGTGATTGTTGCTGTCAGCTTGATGCAAATGGTATAAAATTTATGCTTTCAAACTCTGCAACAGAATTCATTCAAGATATTTATAGTGATTTTAATATTACTATTGTTCCTGCAAAGCGTGCTATTAATTCTGTAGGTTCAAAACGCGGCTGTGTTGATGAGGTTATAGTTAGAAATTATGAGTAAAACTAAAAAGAAACGAAAAATAGATATAGTATGGACCAAGTTGAATGATAAATATAACCTTTTAGAAGTTATTAAAGATAAGGGATATTATATAATATCTGCTAAACAGATTAGGGAGTTTCATGAGGCAAGACTGGCTGTTAAATTTGATCATTCTGATGCTCGACCAGATTTATTTATAGAGAATAATTTATCAATTTTACCAATTACTAGAGGCGATTATAAAATCTCATATATAGATGCGTATCACAAATTTGAATCGACTACATCTGATATAACATATTTCATTCCTCCTGAGCATATAAAAAGTCTTGATGTAACATCTATTAATAGTGAAACTAAAGCTTTGAATATGGCTTATAACTCTGGTATATTTGCAGATTTTTTGGAGGATGAAGCTTTATTACCAACTGTATCTGGACGTATGAGTTCTGAGTCTTTTTCTTTCCATGCCAATGTTGTTGATAAATCCAAAATTGCAGGAGATTCAGTCGTTATAGTAGAAAACTCCCAACTTGAAATTGATGGAGCTTTTGAAGGAATTAATAGTCTTGCTGTGATGGAAGCTAAACTAGATTTGACAGATAACTTTTTAATTCGACAGTTATATTATCCTTTTCGAACATGGCATCAGAAAATGGATGGAAAGCCAGTACGACCAGTATTTTTAGTTTATAGTAATAGTATTTTTTATCTTTATGAATATAGATTTAATGATTTACAGCATTATAATTCGCTAGAATTAGTAAAACACAAACGGTATTGTTTGGAAGATACACACATTTCAACGGAAGATGTACAAAAAGTATTGAGAAAAATACGGTTTAATAAGGAGCCAAATATTCAATTTCCACAGGCTAACTCTTTTGAGCGTGTTATTAATATTTGTGAATTACTTTATATTAATGATGTGGAAAAGAACTTTATCACAGAAGAGTACTCTTTTGATGCCCGTCAATCCTCTTATTATTTGGATGCAGCAATATATTTAGGGCTTGTAGAAAAGTCAGAAATTAAAGATGGGCATGACTTTTATACTTTAACAAAAATAGGGAAATCGCTATTTTATATGTCATATAAACAAAGACAGCTAAAATTGATTGAAATCATTTTATCGTATAAGAGCTTTAATCTTGTATATAAGGCTTCTTGTAAAGCTAAAGAACGTCTTTCTGATAATGATATTGTCAAACTTATAAAAAAAGCTGGTGTTATCAACCCTCAAACAGGAACACCATATAGTGATGCAACTTATAAAAGGCGTTCTGGTACTGTAAGAGCCTGGATTCGTTGGATTGAAGGACTTATTGCAGATTAATTTATATTAAATATTTATTTATAGGTACAGTTTTATACTTGAATTTTATTAATTTTCTATGAGTTAAAGTTCTATTGTTTAATTTGTTATACTAAATAAGCATAACTATACTGCATGTAGAATAAATGTTATCCACAATACTATATATTGTGATGTGGATAACCTTTGAATTGACATTAATGTCTTTTAATCTTATAGTAAAGATGAACTTTTGATTAGGTCAGTTACTAGAGGCTTATAGATTTTTCGCGGAATCTATGAGGATTAAAAGACATAATTTGTGTTCTTTACTCTCTGTCCTTGCCTTAGAGGTCGTAGATTAATCTACGGCCTCTTTTGCATTTTGAGAGATATTTATATAATGGTATAATTTAAATGGTGCGGGGCCCCGTCATAATTTTATTATGAAAGGAGGACTGACATTGTCTAATCAAAAGTTTAAAAGCAATGTTATCTTTAGGGCTTGGCGGATTGATAAAAAAACCGGCAAGAAGTTATGGGCAAGAGACTATGGTTTGAAAGCCTGGCCAATTCCTATTTCTGAATTAAAGAAATGATTGCATAGCCTCCACGGTTGACGCACAAATGAGGTGTCGCGAGCCTCATGAAAAAGAGACCTACATATGTAGGCCTCTTTTTTTATAGTTATTTTTAAAATGTAATCAAGGCTGCCATTTAGAGTACCCAAATCCCATCATGATAATGCTCACCACGAGCATGCCATTACCAAGGGTAATGGTGCTTTCATTGGTGGCTAGACAGGTAATAAAGGATCCGATGCCCATAATGATTGTGCCTAGTATAGCAGATAGTTTATGAATTGCCATGATAATCACCCTTTGCTTTCACTAACGACATTAGGTTTCACAATATACGTAATGAGTGCGTACAGTAGGGCACCGCTTACGATTCCGTTCAAGGATGGAAGGCCGAATGGAATGAATTTCACGCACACTAATGCGATGGCCCAAGTGATCCATGGAACTAGATTCCATTTTTTGAAAGTCGCTTTGTGGTAATCGATGTATTTTCCACGATGAACTAGGTAAAAGTCCGCTAAGATAATACCGCATAGTGGTGGAACGATAATGCCTAATGTACTTAAGAATACAAAGAGAGAATCGATTTTATATGGTTGTGTCATTGTTGCTAATGCAGAGATAGCAATGAGCACGGCTAGCATCATATTTCTGTTTAGTTTGAAAGAGTTTGCTAGGTTCAATGATGTGGAATAGAGGTTCGCACCATTTGTAGTGAAGATGTTTGTAGTCAACAATAGTAAGCTTGGGAATACGAGACCAAAGCTTAAGAGTACGTTGATTAGGTCACCATCGTTCATAGCTACGCCTGCAATAGCACCGCAGCTAATCATCAACGTATTGCCGCCTAATAGACCAATGGTGCTGGCTGTAATAACATCTTTCTTGCTTTTACCATAGCGCATAATATCGGCGATACATGTAGCAGTAGATAGAATCCACGTGCCGATAACGATAGTAATACCTGATAGTAAATCGATAGGTTGCAATGGGACATAGTTAAATAATTCTTGCCAGCCGCCGATTGTTTGAACGGAACGAGCCGCTGTGCCTAGTGAAAGGAATACGATAGACGGAATCGCAATATAGCCGAATACAGCGAGAGATTTAATACCGAGAACTGCAAAGATACCCATGATAACTGCACTGAGCATCATCGCAATGACTTCGCCTGTGTAGGAAAGGTTGAATACTTGAGCAATAAAATGTCCATATAAAGCCGCTTGAATCGTGTACCAACCTAGGTTAACGATAGGAACGAAGAGGGATGCAATTCTAGATCCTTCCTGACCAAAGCTGTATCGAGTCAAAAGGGCGAAGGTGAGGCCTGTTTTATAGGCAATAACACTCACTAGCCCTGCAATGATACATAAGAAAATATTGCCTAGAATCATGGCTAATAGTAACTCATTGAAAGTCAGCCCCGCAGCTAAGCCACCGCCAGCCATCATGCTAGTAACAAGAAAAACGAATCCAGTCCAAACAATGGTGAGAGAAAAACAGGACTTCCTTGCCGATAATGGCACGGATTCTCTCGAGTACTCATTATCTGTGTTTGTATCAACTGGTTCTACAAACTCTAACTTCTCCTTACTCATAATCTATACTCCTTTACGTAATAAAAAAGCTACCATGATGTGTTTAAAGATTTATGTAAACATGGTAGTAAAGACCTATTAGGTAGCGTAAATATAGTAGATTTCTCTAATAAAGGATAGATATTTATTGTTTTTATAATCGAATAGTATTTGCCTTCATTAAAACATAAATAGCTTTAATATACAATATGGATGTTTAAAATTTCTTGATTATTGATTTATAGGGTTAATTAATAAATGAAATCTAATAGTATTGCTATCAACGTTGACATAGCATATAATAAAATTACATTAAGGATTTGCCTTAATGGAGCATAATTGTTGTCAAGTGGCAGAAGTTATTTCTTCCACTATACTTGTTTGGTAAACAAGAAGCTACGGCTTCAAGTATTACACGAGTAATGATAACTAGTATTGTAATACTTAGTTCGCATTGAGGATTCATCTTCAGTGTACTCCTTAGTATAACATACACAATAATTGTTAAATTATTAGTGGACGCCTGCTCGATAAAAAAGCATAGTGTAAAATGTTAACCCGTAAATTTGCTATTCCACTAAAGCCTGTTTACGGGTTTTGCAATTGGAGGCTTTAATATGGAGTTTTCTGAATGGGAAGAGAAAGTTTCTAATATTAGTCGTAAGTATAGTCATTTTGACTTATGGATCGGTTACCAGAATGTTAAAGCGTATATATTAGATTCATTGCGTGTGAAGACACATGGATTTTATCCATTAATTCATTTTGAAATGCCTAAGCCTAAATGGGTAAAAGAACAGGGTAAGGGAAGAGTCAGTACTGAGAAAAAACGACATATTTTTTATGCAGCGCATATCGATTCTTGGATATATAGGCTTTATGCATATCGTATTAATGAAGCTTACAATAGGTATGCATCACAAACTGATATTGATCGTGTATCCGTAGCCTATAGAAATAATAAACCTGGAGAAAATAATATCTCATTTGCCAATAATGCTTTTTCTTTTATTAAGGATAGCCAAAGAAATAATGAGAAGGTTTATGTAATTATTGGTGATTTTACAGATTTCTTTGATAGCTTAAATCATAAATGTTTAAAGGAGCGTTTACAGCTTGTTTTAAATCAAGATAGATTAAGTGATGATATGTATGCTGTTTTTAAAAATATAACACGAGCTACTTATGTTGAGTTAAATGATATATTAGACTGGCATAAATTAGATCATACTGATAAATCTAGGAGAATTATTAATAAAGATACATTTAATTGTGGTCGTATTTTAGATGTAAAAGAATTAGGTTGTGATAAAGTTAAAATTCATAAAGATAACTGTAATGTTGGTGTTGCGCAAGGGACACCTATTAGTGCGGTATTATCAAATATATACATGATTCATTTTGATAAAAGGCTAACTGAAATAGCAAGATCAGTAAGTGGATTTTATCAGAGATATAGTGATGATTTTATTTTTATTTTCTCTGACGATGAAAATCAGTGTGGGATTGAAGATATTATAAGTCAGATTCGTGAATGTGTAGATAATGCTGAGGGTCTAATTCTTAAGGATGAAAAAAGACAAATTTTTGAAATCTCTGATAATGTTGTAACTAATATTACTGACAGTTTTCTAGTGGAATCAAACTCTCATACACATAATCATGAGAGTACTTTAATTAATTATTTAGGGTTTAGTTTTGATGGAGTGCGAATATCGGTACGAGCTAAAACTTTGTCACGCTACTTTAGCAAAATGGCTATTTCAGCTCATGCTATTTCTCGACAAAATGGTGTTACACATCCTAAACGAGTTAAAAGCGTAAGTAAAAGAATTCCTTTATACAAGGTATTTGATAGATTTACATATAAAGGAACAAAATCATATAGGCGTAGACATAGTCAAAAAAAACATGTGAGTATTATTACCTGTAATAATGGTAATTTTCACGATTATATATCACATGCACAGAATATTTTTAGGGAGGATACACATATTTCACATGTGACTCAAAAATCTATTGTTTATTTAAGACGACGACTTCGTAAAAAACTTAATAACCCAAATGATTAGATTTATAATTTTTAAGTTGATATTTTTAAGGTTGAGGATGTAGTTTGACTATAGCTTGCTAGTAGGCTCCTCTTATAAATTTATATTATTTATGATATTAAAAAGTACTACCTTAGAACAAAGTTTTAAGGTAGTTTTTTAGTCTTATAATTTAATATATTTTATTCTATAACCATTTTTTATATTTTTATTATATGTTGCGATCATAAGATATGAGAAAGCAAATTATTAGTATTATTGGGATTATGAAAATAAGATGATACAATTGAGTGAGACGGTTATGGTGATTTTGAGAGATTTCAAGATAGAAAAAAATTTTTTATTTTAGATTAACTTTGATATTGGGTACTATAATCTTGTTAATTTAAAAGCTATTTTTTATAGTAGTTTTTGGTTTATGGGGAAATGTTTAAGGAGTGTTAAAATGGCGTATTGGATTTTGAGTGCTGATTTTAAAAAGTGGAAACCAGAATTAGGAGATAGTTTTAAGACGTGGTCCGACTGGAATAAACCTATTAACTATAACTGTTTTATTGCATCCAAAACACGATTAAAGGGGAATGTAACAAATCTTAATAAAAATGATATAGTGTTAATACATGCTAAAAAAAATGGAATAATAGGTGTAGGTTATATATCATATGTACCTATAGATAAAGCGGCCATCAAAGAAAATGATTATGTTACTGTTGCGCCACTTATAGTTTTAGAAAATAATCTTACAATTGATGAGTTAACTAAGCATAATCTGAAAACTGGATACCAAAATAGTTTTACATCTTGTGATGAAGAGAAGTTTAATAAAATTATAGATTTGGCGGGTATTAGAAGTGTTTTAAATGATCAATTAAAAAGGTTGCAACTGAATTTTATTAGTTCTTCTAAATTTAATATTATTAGCAAAGATAAGGATATTGATTTTTCGGTTGATCAGACTGTTTTTGATTCAGTATATTTGTCTAAGTCTATTATTAATAAAATAGTGGACTTATTAAAGAGAAAAAAGAATATTATCCTTCAAGGGCCTCCTGGTGTAGGAAAGACTTATATTGCAAAGAAAATTGCTGATTCTATTACTAATACATCAAATTCTGATTTTGTTCAATTTCATCAAAATTATTCTTATGAAGATTTTGTAATAGGCTATAAACCAAATGATAAAGGTGGATTCGATTTAATAAAAGGTAAATTTTATTCAGCCTGTTTAGAAGCGTATAAAATGTATGATAATGATAATGAGTTGGTAAATCCATATGTATTTACCATTGACGAAATTAATCGTGGAAATATTAGTAAAATTTTTGGTGAATTATTAATGCTTATAGAAAATAATTATCGAGGTCATACCATTTCACTAGCAAGTAATACACAATTTTCTGTTCCTAAGAATCTTTTTATTATTGGTATGATGAATACTGCAGATCGTAGTTTAGCAATGATTGATTATGCATTACGTCGTAGGTTTAGTTTTATTTCTATACCACCTGTGTTCGAGGGGATAAAAGGTGATGATTTAATAAGTTGGGGGAGTCCAGATAGCTCTGCTGATGAAGCTAAACGAGTGTTTGCACGTTTTCTAAATAAAGAGAAGTTGAATACAGAGTATGGGAAATCATTAATTAAAGCCGTTATTGATTTAAATGGAGAGATTGAAGATAAACTAGGAAAAGGATTTATAATAGGGCATAGCTATTTTTGTAATTTATCCATCGATGAGAATGATATTACTAAGGGATGCCTACGTGATGTAATTGAGTATGATATTGTTCCTCTGCTAGAAGAATATTGGTTCGATGATACTGATATGGTTAAGAAATGGAAAGAAACATTATTTGCGGCGGTACAATAGGTGTTATATGTATTTATATAAGACGATTCCAATTGAAAATGTTTATTATATGCTTTCATACATAAGTGGATTAGCATTTGAACGTAGAATTATAGGTAGTCTCCGAACTGATAATAGAACGCTGTTCTCCTATTATGTTGATTTTTTTTCTGAAGAATTGAAAAAAATTGTACAACAAGGTTTATATAAAACATATATTAATTATGATGAACCTTTATATACTGTTCGTGGTCAGATTGTGCTGAGTGATTCATTAAGACTAAAGGGTCGTGGTCATAATACGATAGTCTGTGATTTTGATGAGCTTTCAATCGATAATATTCATAATAGTATTATTAAAGCTGTTATTGAATTGTTGCTTTTTAAGCATTCTAATATGCTTTTACCTGAACAGAAGAAAAAATTATATACATGGGGCGTATTTTGGGGAGATGTTCAGTCGATATCATTAAGATTAATCGATTGGGATAAAATTCAATATAATCGACAAAATATTAGGTATCGAATGATATTATTTTGGGGTCAATTGATTACTGAAGCATGGCTCCTATGTACAGATGAAGATAATTTTGAATTACCTTTTATAAATCATCAATCCTTATGTAATTTATTTGAGAAGTTCGTGTTTATGTATTGTAAACATTATTGTAGTAATGTTTATCCTGATATTAGTGTTTCTGCCCGACAAATGGAATGGTGTAACAGTGATAAAGGAGAATTTATGCCTATTATGCGTACCGATATTTTGTTGCATGATAGCAGAGCATGTAAGGCCCTTATTATTGATACGAAGTTTTATAAACAGATATTTACCTCTCGAGATAGAGGTAATAAGAAGGTATTTAGATCAAATAATTTGTATCAAATCTTTTCGTATATTATGCATTATAAATATAATCATATTGAGGATAATATAAGTGGATTGTTATTATATGCTGGCACTCAGGATGAAATGAATGGGAAAAAATTTTTTGAACATAATGTATGCGATATCCAGCTAGATGTTGAAATATTAGACCTATCGGCTAGTGCTGATAGAATAGAATATCAACTAAAGGATATGATACAAAGATATTTTGGAAAAGCTAATAGTAAATAATCATAAATTTATAGTTGAGATATTAAAAGGTTATGATAAATATAGCAGCTATTATATTGGTGAATATGTAGGAGCACATAATAGGGGCTTGTCATTTGTGTTTAATAAATATACTGATAAAGTTGTTTTGATTAGATATCAACAAAATAGATATGGGAATAGCAGTGTAACGAGCGATGTAGAGAAATATACTCTATTACCTTATTTACGTTAATAGTTCTGAGAGGTAAAGATACTATTTACTGAAAAACCTAATATTGTATTTAAAAGAGCTCTATCTTAATAGTCTTAAGGTAGAGCTTTTTTATGCGTAATATTTTCCTCGTTTCTCTTGTTAAAGTATAGGTGTAGAGTTATCGTTTATCCTAGTTTGTTGTTGAGTGAGGTGGCATATATGGACGTCTTAGTTAGATCTCAGCTTAATAGTGTTGTTCAATCGTATATAGGCAAGCGAATCATGATAGTTGTGCCTAGCCAGTGTGTAAAGCAAGGGGTTGATGCGGAGGAGCGAACTAATCATTTAGCTATTCATAGTCAAAAGATATGTCACTTAGGTGCTAACAATCGAGCGATGGTAGGCTTGCCTTATTCTTACACAACAGGCCGTGATTGGAATCGCCATCATATTCATGGGGTTGTTGGAGATGAAGCTTTTGGTATGGAGCTCATCTGTTGGAATCCTGATAGATTAGAGGACTTGCAAGAGGTAGCGGCGTGGTATGTGCAAAAATATAGTGCTCAACAGATTTTGTTTATTTCCCTAAAGGGAGAAGCTAAAATCTGGAATTATGAGGATTCTAGAATTGTAGGACACCATAAACTAGGGACATGGCAGGCGGAGCATATTGAGCTATATGGTCAAATGATGGTAGATAATTCTAGAAATAATGTTGGTTTGTATCAGTGTACCTCTATTGGTGAGGATTATTGTCAAGTTCGTGCACCTCATTGTGACCGGAGCAATTTGGAGAACTTTGGTCAGCTTTCTAATCATTTAGGAGCAGATCATATTCTCTTTGTTCCAGCCATCAATCATCAGGTAGAAGGGCGTGCAATGCAGCAGTACCTCGCTTTTCTTGATGTGCCTTATGATAAGATTCATCATTCTTTTTCCTCGAATGATAGCGAATTATATTACGTTCTTTACGTCCGTCATTGTAGGTTAAAGCTAGTACTCGATGTATTACAGTTGTTGGTTGATGACAGGGATAGGAAACCATTACTATACGTAACACCAGAAGGTAACCTCTATGAACTACGACGTGATATGAGCATATTGAAAAGCTGTGGAGTATTCTCTAGAGCGTCTTATGAAACGATATTTACTGCGTCATATAAAGAAATCCTACAAATACGATTAGATACAGACTTTCACTATCATCGACCTAATATGTTCACTAGAATGGGCGGGGCGATGATACTTGGACATCTAAAATAAATATTGGTAGTGACATATTGGTGCTGAAGAGGAAGATTATATTTTCTTTTGGCAAAGAGAAGTGAATAGTTTAGGGAGTTAGTATGAATATTAAAGAGCTCAAAGAATTTTTGCACCAAATTGGTGTACCTAAAAGTTCATATAACATTGATAGTGAGGGAACCGTCATTACCCCTGAGACTATTATTATAGAGCGAGTTTCCAATAGATTTTCTGTATACTGGACAGAACGTAATGAAGTATACGAACAACGTTATTTTGAAGATGAGGCTGAAGCTGTTTCATATTTTCTATTTTTGCTTGAAGGTAGCTCCAATACATATCGTAAATATGTCTTGGAGCATTAGTTTTATCTATACATCTTAGTTATTTTTAAATTTTTCATGAATGTGTTATTGTTATATTTATAATGAGTTAATTGCACTTTGTGTCGTCGAGAGGTATAGGGTGCAATCAAATAAATTACGTATATTGTTATTAGTTTTATTAGAATAGTGAAATGTATTAGTCCACAATGTGCTAGTGCGTTTCTTTGGAAATGAATATGGTTCAATCAATAGAGCGTGGTATTGAGATACTCAGGTTGTTAGAGGCGGGCCCACTTGGTGTGACTGAGTTGGCGAATGTGACGGCGTTGCCGAAGACGACGGTCCATCGGTTGCTCAAGACCTTTGAGACGCATCATTGGGTTGAGTTCAATCGGGACAAGAAGTATCAGTTGTCTTGGGGCGTTTTGCCTATGGCTAAGTCCTTCCTTACGTCTTTGGATGTGCGTGCCATTGCGCAGCCATACATGGTGGCTATCCGCAATCAGCTGCAGCAGTCCGTGAATTTGTTCTTGGCGCAGGGCGATTATCGCATCTGTATCGAGCGCGTTGCGGCGGACAAGCCCTTGCGTAACGACATCAAGATCGGTACGGTGTACCCTATCTTTAAAGGGGCAGCGGGCAAGATTTTTGGGGCTTATCTAGGGGGCTTCAAGGATACTGATATGAGTGCTAGTGAAAGCGCCCAAATTCGTCATGATGGCTATGTGGTAACACGCGGTAATCGCGTGCCTGATGCGGCATCGATAGCAGTGCCTATCTTCTCCTTTGGCAATAAGCTGGAGGCGGTGATGACCATCTCTGGTCCTATCGGAGACTACACGGAAGAGCGCGTCAAAGAGTATCTATCAGTTATGATAGCATTAGGTCAAATCATTTCTAAACAAATGGGGGCGACCTTATAATTTTATTTTTTACCCATTATATGGAATGAAGTTCCATTATACGGAACAGATATAAGCGTATTGGGGATAATGTGGTGCATACCTCGAATTGAGGGTAAAGTGGTGTATTCCTTGTATTGAGGATAAAGTGGTGTATATGTTGGAGGTAGAAATGAGTCAGCTTTTACAAGAAATAGAAGCATTAAGACAGCCCATGAAGGAGTTGAACGATTTCATTTTCGATCATCCTGAGCTGGGAAACGAAGAGTTCCAAGCCCATGAGTTGTTGACGAATTTATTGGAGAAGGAAGGGTTCACCGTAGACCGCGAGGTGAGTGGGCTAAAGACTGCCTTTAGAGCGGTGTACCACGTAAACGGTGGCGGCCCTAAGATTGGCTTGCTTTGCGAGTACGATGCTCTTGAGGGCTTAGGCCATGCGTGTGGTCACAATTTACAAGGCCCATCCATTTGTACGGCGGCGATTGCTTTGAAACGTACGTTAAAGGCGCCTTGCACATTGGTTGTGTACGGTACGCCTGCAGAGGAAACGGCTAGCGGCAAGCTCGTTATGGCTCGCGAAGGCGTGTTTGACGATTTAGACCTTGCTTTCATGATGCATGGCAGCGATACGACGACGGTAGACGGCAAGTCTTTGGCGCTCAATCTCGTAAATATCAAGTTCCACGGCAAGTCTGCTCATGCGGCGATTGCTCCAGAGAAGGGCATCAGCGCTCTTGATGCGGTGTTGTTGTTCTTTAATGGTATGGAGTACTTGCGCGAGCACGTGCCGACTGAGGTTCGCATGCATGGTATCATCACTGACGGCGGCAAGGCGGCGAACATCGTGCCAGATTATGCGTGCACGCAATGGTACATTCGTTCCTCTAGTCGCATTCGTCTCGACGAGGTTGTGGCTCGTGTGAAAGATGTGGCCCAAGGGGCGGCGTTACAGGTAGGCGCTACCATGGAATGGGAAGAGGTTAAGGCGTACGACAACAAAGTCAATGTACAAACCTTGAACGATATACTTTTAAAAAATGCAGAAAAAGTAGGAGCCCCAGAGATTTCTGAGCCTCGTAAGGTGACGGGATCTACCGATTTCTCTAGCGTGACGTTCCGTGTACCAGGTGCTTGTTTGCGCGTGAAATTCGTAGGCAAGGGCATAACGAGTCATTCTCAAGAATGGTTAGATAATGGTAAAAGCCAGCTCGCTGAGGACGCTATCATGTATGGCGCGAAGGGCATTGCCTTATCTGTTGAGGAAATCCTTGAAACACCAGGCTTGTTAGAGAAAATCAAAGAGGATTTCAAACAAGCGAAGGAAACGTTCTAAGTATTGTGTTGTAAATGGAGGGACACTGTATGAATTTGTTAGTTTGTTTATTGGTCATCGCCATAACGGGGACGCTTGTTATTAAGAAGTTTAAAGCGCAAACCGTATTGTTGTTAGGCGGTCTTATCATGATGTTTGCAGCGTACTTGTTAGGCTACACAACATCTTTCGTAGAAGCGAAGAAGTCCACAGGGGTTCTTTTCTTTGATGCTTTTGAATTCATTAATATTACTACTGCTAAAGATGCGGCAAACCTTGGTCTCATGATCATGACTTGTACTGGTTTTGCCAAGTACATGGACCACATCGGTGCCAGCTCTCGTCTAGTTGTAACGGCGATTAAACCGCTTGGTAAAATGAAATCTGCGTACCTCGTAATGGCGCTTACATTTATTCTAAATATGTTCATGTCCCTAGTAATTCCAAGTGCGTCTGGCCTTGCGATGCTCATGATGGTGACAATCTTCCCAATCCTTGTGCGCTTAGGTGTTAGCCCTGTAGGTGCTGCGGCAGCTGTTGCAACAGGCCACTTGCTCGACATCGGTCCTGCATCTGCTACTACATTACTCGTATCCAAAACAGTAAACATGCCAGTTCATGAATACTTTGTAGGGTATCAGTTGAAAGTCTATATTATCTGCGGCTTGATGGCAGCTATTGCTCACTTTATCTGGCAAAAATACATGGATAAAAAATCTGGTCACATCCCTGCAGAATATGTTGAAGAGCATAAAGCGGATGATCTTGAAGTCGGTCCATTACCTTATATTTTCTTACCATTGTTACCATTAATCTTTATCCTTGGCTTCAGCGATTATGCTATTCAAGGCGTTAAAATGAACGTAAACCTTGCGATGTTCCTTAGCTTGTTCATCGCTATGGGTTGTGAGCTCATTCGTCATCGTGACTTCCGCAAAATGGCGGCTAGCATCCAAACCTTCTTCAAAGGTATGGGCGACCAATTTGCTAATACTGTAACGTTGATCGTTGCTGGTGAAACATTTGCTTTCGGTTTGACTTCTCTGGGCATTGTAAAAGAATTTGTAGCCGCTATCCAAGGCCTTGCTATTTCTGCTGATGTAGTAGGTGTTATTGTATCTACAATTATTACTGGTTTAAGTATTGTAATGGGCTCTGGCGTTGCGTCTATGTTCGCCTTCGCTCCACTAGTTCCAAACTTTGCAGCCGACCTTGGCGGTAATGCCACAACAATCCTTCTGGGCATGCAAAACGCAGCCAGCGTAGGCCGTCTACTCAGCCCAATCAGTGCTGTTATGATTGCCGTAGCTGGTATCGCAAATATCTCTAGCTTTGACCTCGTAAAACGTACAAGCGTACCTGTCATCGTTACTTTCATTACAAGTACAATTGCGATTTGGATTATTCACTAATTTGAAGCTAATAATTACTAATTTGAAGTTAATAATTACTAATTTGAAGCTAGTAATTTACAAGTAAATAAGAAATAACTAAAGGCTCTACCTCAATGGGTAGAGCCTTTATTGATCGGTAAAAGAGGATTTTTTGCTTAAAATGAATAAATGATGAAGTTTTGTTAAAATTAATCATTGAAATAAAAATAAGCTAAGCTTATAATTAAAGCGTATGATATTCTTGAGATATTTGTCATAATCATACAATTATTGACTAAAATTATCTGGGGAATTATTAGTCTGAGTGGATTGTAAGGGGGATATAACATGAAACGCAGCGTGAAGTTAATGGTAGCTATGGCTTTAGGTATAAGTTGTTTGTTTTCATCCTTGACGATTGAAGCACAACAAATGTCAGTAGACTCAGTTGTTCGTGCTTCTCAAAAGGTTGCAGGTGACTGGTATGATGCTAGTGGCAATAAGGTATTGACTATTTCCAACGGATATATTAATGGCTGTCGTATTGTGGATGGTGCTGATTTTGTAGGTGGTTATCCTGGAGCCGGTGTTTTTATTATTCAAGAGGCTCAAGGTAGAAAAGCTATTCATCTAGAGTGGTTGGGGAATGGTGAGCATAGAACCTTGATTATGAATAAAAAGAACCAATTAACTAATCGCTTGCAAAAGGAGCATTATGAATCTGTTCGAGGAGTGCATTTAGGAATGACTCGACAACAGGTAATTGATCTACTTGGTGCTCCAAGTTCCAGTGATGTTCGTGGACGTGAGACATTAAAATATATGGATTTAGGTCTTAGTGTCGGCCTTGATCATAATATGGTTACAGTTATTACGCTTACTGGTAAAAATGCTCATTTTGACAAATCTGGATTGGGTATCGACTCATCTATGATTGACTACTATAACTTCTATCAATTTAATCGAATGCCATCTGAGCTTTCAAAGAATACATTCCAAGGTGTATTCTCTATTGGTCATGGTGAATACATATTCTTTGATAGCAATAAGGTTTCATTGACTGTTTATAGTAATTAAAGTAGCAATAGTTATGTATTATTTGGTTCATGCAATATAGGGTTTGTATGGATAGGGTTACAGCTGTAAATATAAGGGGAGTTACAATGAATAAGAAGTGTTTAGTATTAGCTGGGATTATGTCTGTATTGTGTGCAAATGGTTTAACGGTCCATGCAGATTCTACTGTTTCCACGAATAGTGAGAATTTGTTAGTTAATAGGAGTACGAATGCGGATGGTTCTACGAATTATGAGATTTCGACGACGAATTATCCTACATACCAAGGGACGTTTATAGGTTCTGCTGGTGATATTAACCATGGTATTCGCATTGAGTCTGATGGTATGTCTATCACTAGCACTGTAGAAGAGAATGCCGGTCATCCTGATGATCGTCATTCGCGCATTGGTGCTGGTTACTTTGATATGTATAACGGCACGCATGAGCTTGTCTGGGGGGAGGACCATGGCTTGGCTATCCTCGATCGAAAAGAAAATAAATATATGGCACAGATGCAGCCTAAAACTTTTACCATGAGCAATGTGCAAAGTGGTGATAAATCCGAGCTCAGCACAGATGGTACGAAGATTCTGCACTTTGATAATGACGAGAGCATTGAATATAATACGAATTATGGTTATAAAGGGGTGACAATCACGACTACTGATGGGGACCATGACAATGAAAAAACTGTGTCTCTAACCGACAAAGGCCTAGATAATGGCAATCATAAGATTGTGAATGTGTCCAAGGGAAATGTATCCAAGACGTCTACGGACGCTATTAACGGCAGTCAGTTGCACGAAGTGAAAACGCAGGTGGACAATAATACGAATCGTATTTCTACGCTCGAAAATAACACGGTTAACATTGGTGACAAGGTGCTCAACAATGCCAAGTCCTATACGGATCGTCAGGTTTCCAAGGTTGGCGCTGCCTCTGCGGCGTTAGCGGGCCTCCATTATCTCGACTACAATCCAAATGATAAATGGTCCTTTGCGACGAGCGTAGGTCACTATAAACACTCCACGGCTGGCGCTATCGGTGCGTCCTATCAGCCGAACGAAAACTCCCTGGTTCACGCTGGTGTTACCGTTGGTGGTGAAAGCATGTTTAACATCGGTGCTTCTTTCAAAGTGGGCGAACAAGACCCAACACTCAAAACAAGCCGCTTTGAAATGGCTAAACAAATCAAAGACCTACAAGCGGACAATGCATCACTGCGTGCAGACAACGATGAACTACGCGCTGAAGTGAATGAAATTAAAGCAGCGTTACAAAAACTACAGTAATGATAATATGTATAATAGCTACATAAGCTATAAGTCTATTAAAGCTATGTAGGTTATAACTACAAATATAATAAAAGCTAGAGCATAACGCTTTGGTAATCCATAGGCACGTTCTCGAGGATATAGTATACTTATACTAATGCTAATGAGAGAACGTGCCTATTATTGTTTGAGAGGTGTTGTATGAAACTAAAAAGTATTTTGTTAAGTTTGGCTATGGCAGTCGCTTTCACCATGCCTATTGATGCGGCGCAGTATACTGTTCCTGAAGGGCAACCACCTGTGCCAGGGGCTGATGCAAGTATTCCAGATACTGCATATCAGAACTATCGTTATGGTGAAGCTCTGAATGCTAATGCGAGTGCAATTATTTTAGCGCACAAGCACATATATGAAATGTTAGATAAACAGGTAGAAGAGAATAAAAGAAGTATCGAAGAAGCAGAACGATGGAAGAAAGCACATGATAAATCTATGGATATATCTTCTCATGAATCTACGGTTATCTTGCTGCACGAAGGTGAGCATCGGGCTAAAATGACAGTGCCTATTGGTGTTACTGGAAGTTTTTATAAGGAATCTCATAAGAAGGATGGGATAGCTTCTTTTGCCGGTGAAAACAGTGCTATTACTGGGCTTGTTAGTTCTAGTGAAAGCTTTGTAGATGATGCAGCTTATAAATCGGCTAAACAAAAGGGTGCGTTTAATTATCCTGGTATTACGAAAGGGTATTGGAGTATAACAGATAAATATTATGGTGAGAATACGCCTTTAATGTTGGCTGCTGTTACGTTTGATAAACAACCAAACCACAATTATGTGGCAGCGCTTGGCCATATAAATCACCCAATTACTACTAAGGTAGAGAGTACAATGGCTAATTTTGTAATACCATCACTACAGCCAATAGATGATGTAGATCGTACAAGTGATGCTGTTACATGGGGGAATATAAGCTATCGTTTGCCTAAGGGGATGCAGTTACAATCAGAAATGAAAGAGGGGCCACATGCAGAAGGTCGTGTATATGTAGGGCCAGACATGCGGCTGGTTGTAACAAGAGGTCCTATACAGAGAAAAGATCATCCAATGGTTGCATATCCTAAACGTGTTTTTAATGATATTCTTTATAGATCCTCTAAATTATTGTTACAAAATGTACCAATCCAATCTGCGATGGTGTTGAATAATGGTATTCCTACCTATATCATGGATCAATACAAGCCTGGTAAGCTATCACGTATACTCCATTTGATACAAGATGATGAATACTCCTATGTTATGGTATTGACATATAAAGATGGTAAAACTAAATACAATCATCTAAAGTTGCGTAATATGATGGAATACTTAGACTTTAAAAATACTAAAGAGTTAAGAAGCAAGATAGAAAAGAAGTTAAAGAAATAAGAAAAAGACCGTACCTTGGGGTGCGGTCTTTATAGGATTGCCTTTGGGGCATTAATAGCGCTTATTTGTCTTACAAAAGACAAATAGCCCTTCATTTCCACTAATCCGGAGATTAGTATAAAACGAAAAGGCCATTTCTCAAAATTTTATGTTTTCCGAGATGAGCCTGACGTAGCTACTCGTCTGGCTATCTATTTATATTATAGTAAGGTTATGATATATCGTCAAATTATGATGAATACCTGGATGGCACACGATTTGATGATGCCGTTGTAAAATAAGAGACTTCTATTGGCTTTTACCGACAGGAGTCTCTTATTTATCTATATATTCCTATTATTCGTTCCTTATGTATCGTATATTAGTTCGTCCTATAATAAGACTAGGATAGTTAGACGAGGTTGGGCCTCTCTTCGTCATCGAAGGGAGGGATAAGCCTATGAGTGATTATGAAATAATCATGCTCTTATTACAGGTAATAACTGTCGTTATTGCCTTTGGGGCATTAATAGCGCTTATTTGTCTTGGAAAAGACAAATAGCCCTCCGTTGCCTAGTGTAACTAGATAACTGAAAGGCCATTTCTCAAGATTTCATTGTTTTCAGAGATGAGCCTGACGTTACGACTCGTCTGACTATCTATTTATATTATAGTAAGGTTATGATATATCGTCAAATTATGATGAATGTGTGCATGGCACATAGTTTGATGATATCGTTGTAACATAAGAAAACTCCTATTGGTTTAGTCGATAGGAGTTTTCTCTTTAGTGTATTCTTTTAGAATATACTTTTACATTATTCTTTTAAGTTATCAGGAATTGCCGGTGGAGCCGGTGGTTTACCCATAGATCTTTCAATGAACACCACAGCCACAAAGACGATGAGGCTGACGATGGAACCGAAGATGATGGACATAATGCCATAAGGGTTGCCCATGAATTCCCAGTACACGCCTGCGATAGAGCCGAGCACGATGGACCAAATGCCAGCGCCAGCTGTTGCATTTTTCCAAGTGAGGCCGAGTAGGAATGCCGCGAATGGGCCAGCGGATCTCATGGTGAAAGCAAATACGAGCATCGGAATGATGGCTTTGCTTACGAGAGAGATAACGATGGCGATGATGCCGAGGAATAGCACGCATAGACGGCTGTAACTTGTGAGCTGAGAGTCAGTGAGGCTTTTACCAAAATGATGTTCCACAATATCCTTGGTAAATACAGTAGCGGCGCCTAATAGGTCGCCTGCGCCTGATGAAAGCGTCGCCGATACGACAGCGGCCATAACGAAGCCCGCCATTACTGGAGGCATGAGGTTAAGTGCTACCGTTGCCACCGCGTTGTTCGCTTCGATATTCGGGAACTCAGCTAATGCTACGAGGCCCAATACGGCAGGAACGAAGGCAAATAGAGCCATGATAATACCACAAATGATGGAACCAAGAACGGCTGTTTTCTCGTCCTTTGCGGCGAAGTACCGTTGTACGGATTCTTGGCCGGTGGAGAAGGTCATGAAGTACATGATAATGAGGCCGATGATGGTTTTCCAACCAACCTTAGTGAAGCCGAGCTGTTCAGGTGGTAATTTTGCCACTACCGATTCCCAACCGCCCACATTGTGCAATACGAACGGTACAGCGAGGGAGAAGCCCCCAACGAGAACGAAGAAATGGATAACGTCCGTCATCGTCACGCTCCACATGCCGCCGGACATGGTGTAGATTACGAGAACCGCGCCGCAGATGAGGATGGCGAGTTCTGTTGAAAGCCCGGTGAGAACGCTAATAATAGTTGCTGTCGCTGTAATCTGTACGCCTGCTAGCGTAATCGTTGCTAGCATGGATAGAATAGATGTAATTAAATGGCTAGAGCCACCGAAGCGACGACCGATGATTTCTGGCACTGTTGTTGCCATAGCACGACGTAACAGCGGTGCGATGAAAGCAACAAGAATAACCCCAATCCCTGCAGATACTACGTACCAACCTGCAGATAAACCCCAAGAACCATACGCTTTCGCGGCTACACCAACGGTACTCCCGCCACCGATCTCCGTAGCTGCTAACGTGCCTGCCGTCATAAGAACCCCAATACGACGACCTGCGAGTAGATAGTCAGTACTATCTTTTACACGAATATGACAATACACGCCGACCAATAAATTCAGTAATAAATAGGCACAAACAATAATCCATATAATAGTTAAAGATTCCATATGCCACCTCCTAAACTACAAACTAGTTAGAGATACATACTAAATTCACCCTTACTACTCGGGGCATGAAACCAAGTATAACTTTATTATCCCTTAAAACTGGGGAAATTACAAAGAGGAGTTTCTTGGCGTGTTGGAGAATGTATATATAGTAGGAACAAAAAAGCCCGTCAGCGACGGGCTTTTTCTATGCATTTAAAAGACAAATAGCCCTCCGTTACCGCATGGTAGCTAAGTAAACAGAAAGGCCATTTCCTA
>ENA-OWMY01000042-OWMY01000042.1-metagenome-genome-assembly--contig:-NODE-42-length-35796-cov-11.945833_pt1 | contig 35796 bp, 42 predicted proteins | sample MGYA00245358_ERZ651122 | MGnify/ENA primary metagenome ERZ651122 (study PRJEB26857, sample SAMEA4031752) | metagenome | biome: human; feature: oral; material: saliva | place: Philippines | collected 2014...
CTGTTTCGCCTTCGCGTTGGCCGTCTGTTTCGCCTTCGCGTTGGCCGTCTGTTTCACTCACTTTGGACGGTACTTTTTTACCACCAGACTTCTTACCGGCCGCCGGTTTGGATTCACCACCGCTACCGTCTTCTACCAGATCGACCCAGCCGCTTTTAATCAGATGACCTACATCCACTTCTTCAACGACTGCCACCTCCGATTCATTCAGCAGCATATCGCCCAAGAAAAAAGAACGGCGCGGGATAATTTGTACTTTTGCCATTTCAAACACTCCAATGATTTAAACACAAATGCCTGTCTGCAACCTTCCAGACAGGCATTTCTTGATTAAACTACTTAGGCGGTCACAATATCTTTCACTGCCGCAAAAGATTCGGCATTGCGTACAGCAATATCGACATCTTGCAGAACAGTAATCACCACCGCACCTTGCTTACCCTTGGTGTACGGATCAACAATCACATCCAAAACACCCCAATGGGCAATCATCAGGTCAGCCCAATTACCGAAAATCAGAGGGCTGCATTTACCTGCGGCAGAACCCTTAGTCAGGTTGCTCGGCACTTGATTGGATACTGCACAGCGGTAGCCATTCAACGGAGTATCGCCGTCTTGCCAAATATAACCACTCACGCCTTCGGATTTCAGAGTAGTTTTCAGCGCACCGCGCACCTTGGTGTTTGTCAGGTATGCCAAGTTGCCCAAATCTGCGTTTGCGGCGGCAATGGATGTTTCCAACGCAACGATATGCTGCCAAGTTAACGAACCACCGTTGGCACCGATGGCTACCGCGCCAATACCAGATGTATTCAGAATGCCTGTAGGTTGATTCGACGTACCGCTACCGTTGATGGCTGCCAAATCGATACCCAACATCATGGCTTGGAGCAATTCATTACGTGCAAATTGTTCAGCCGACAAAGACGATTGCAGCATGAATTTGCGGCTTAATTCGGTATTGGCAGTAACGGTTTTAGGTTTCAAGCCAATTTGGCCAAATGTGGCATTGCTATCGCTGGCTTGGCCGTTTTCATCCACCCAAGTTACGCTATTACCGGTCAGCTGTTTCGGGATAGTAATATCACCAACCAAGCCATCCAATACGGTAGCACCCAGTTGGGCGGTAGCAAGACGGTTGCGCAGCAGATCGATAAACAAGTCATCACGGAAATCAGTGGCAATAGTGTTGCCGCCGTTGGCTGCATTGCCTTTGCTGTATGCACGTGCCATCAGATCGGTAGGCACAAAGAAGCCGGTTGCACTACGACCATGCTGTTTTTCCAACTCAGCGGATACTTCACGCTCCAAACCGGCTTTTTCCCACTTACCTGTGGCCGCAGCTTCCATTGCTCGCAGCAACGAAAATTCACGTTTTTCGGTAGCGTTCATACCGATGCTGTCCGATGTTACGGTAGTGGGCGTCTTCATGTTTTCCATGATGACCGCGCGCAAATTCGCTTCATTACCGCCGCTTGCAATCACTTTTTCGGCAGCCTCAATGCCACCATGCGCCGCATATGCACGGCCAATCGCCAGCAATTCACTTACACGGCTGCGTTCGGCTTGCATGCCGCGTTCAGCGGTATCGGTTGGTTCGGCAGGTACAACTGCCGGCTTATTTTGGGTTTTATCCATGTTACGGTTTCCTTTTTCAACAGGTTCAGGATTTTGGGTTTCCGGTTCAACCGGCAATTGTGTTACTTCTGGTGTGTTACTGCGTCCAACACCAACCGTAGTATCGGCAGGTACGGTTACAAAACTGATTTCGTATGGCTCCCAACTGGTAACAATGTAGCGATAATCATCATAATCAGCATCGGGATTATCTAATGCCATATCATTAACACGGTAGCCAACACTAATATGGCGCAGGATGCCGTCTTGCACGTCCTGCCACTTTTCCGCGGCACGGGCGCTATTACCAAATCGGATTAATGCACGGCCCTTTTTGTCGGAATCAATCCAAGCGCGTTCAATTACGCCGATATGCTTATCCCAAGCATGATTAAACAGCACCGCGCCGCCATCGTTTAAACGGCTCAAATCACACGCGCCGGGCGCGTGGCTTAATACTTCATCGCCGAACCAGCGTTTTACCGGCTCCTCACTCGAAAATGCCACTTCGACCGTACGATTTTCGGTATTCACCGTTTCACGCTCGAATACGGCAAATCGGCTCATGTTTTGCATATCTGCTTTATCTGGTTTATTGTGTTTCGTCATTTGGTGTTTCCTCTACCGCCGCAGCGGAATTGCTTACAGTTGAGATAATGCCTTTTTCGGCCATCAGCACGTTTTCCTGCTCGATTTGAGCCAGTACATCATCAAAATCCAAGCCCATTTCGGCACAAATATCGCGCCGTGATTTAACCGCCAGCGATACAGCTGCTTCGTGAGTTTTAATATCCTTCAACGGGTCAACCCACGACCAGCGGCGACCTTGCCATTGGTAGTTTTTAAACTTATCCAGCTTGGCAGGCGGCAATGCTTTACCGCTAGGCAACTTAATCGCCCCCATAAGCAACGCCGATTCAATCCAACGGTCGAAAACGTCATACAAAAAGCTTTCGGCAAACCAGTTTTGCAACGACATCCATGCGTCACGTTCCTCAAGGGTACCGCTACGGATGCTGGAAAAGTTCACACCCTCCAAATCGTTTGCCAGCGAGTGATACGAAACCCCTAATCCGCTCGCCAAACCGCGTAAGCTTGCTTTAACGAAAGCATCATAATTCGCATGGGGATAATCTGGATTAAAAGGCGTGAAATCGTACCCCTGTGGCAACTCATGAAACGTCCCAGGTTCAACCGTATCGATTAAATCAACACCGCCATGCCCGTTATTCACTTCTTGCCCATCGATTGGCGGCATAAAGCTGTCAGATTCTTCGGTTTGCTTGAAAAAACCCATCTTTGACGCGCCGATACGCGCCGCAATAATCGCCGCTTCTTGGTAACCGCCCAAGTTTTGCAGCCCGACAATCGCTGAAGCAACCCACGGGAAGCCGCGCCGCTGTTCTGGTCGGTCGTGCAGGTAAATATGGCTGATCTCATCTGCCGGCACCCGCTCACGCAGATTTTGGCTGGATGAAATCTGACCGCGCTCGCCGGGATGACTGGTGCGCAACCAATAAGCCACCGGGCGACTGTATTCATTAAGCTCCACACCCATGCGTACCGCGTTAAGATTGTCCGTCCGATCACGGCTGAAACCTGTATCCAAACGGTCAATATCGAGAACCTGCAAGGCATAGCCGTAATCGTTACCAAATCCCCAGATGTGACGCACCAGCGCTTCGCCGTCACGCGCTACCGAACGCACTAAAAGTCGCTGTAAATCAGCAAATGACAACAGGCCTGTAACATCGCACACACCACGCCGTGCCCAGCGGTAAAACGCTGCTTCAATCGCACGGTTTGCGATACTGTCGGGGCTGTTGCTGTTGTCCATCGGCACCCTCATCTGCAATGCGAAGCCTTCGCGTCCGATAATATTGCTTTCGACCATTTGCAAGAATTTACGCATATAGTCGTTATCTCGCGCCAAACTACGGGCACGTGCACGCAACCGGTCTAAATCAGATTGCGCTAAGGCATCAGCCGACCAGTTTTGCGGCTGCCACGATTGCAACGCACCCAAACGGCCTGCACCGGCAAAATTGCGGCGATTACCCTGCTGGGACTGCTCCGGCTGTTTGCGCCCGAACATACGCGCAAAAAAACCGCGCTTTTGCACGGTTGGGTTGTTTGTTGGCATGGTGTAATCCTAGAATCGGCAAATAATACGTCCGCTACGCCTGGCTGAAAAACCTAAAGCAGCTTCAAATTTCCGGATTTCGTTTTCCCAATAGCGGATTTGTTTCAGCAAATCTGCCAAATCGACAAACTCCATTTCACGGTCTTTAATTTTGTAGCGCTTGGTCAAGCCACGGCCGGTAGCATGTTCCTTATAGGCGTTTTTAAGCACCTGCAAGATTTCACGGGCATCATCTAATTCTGCTATGAACTGCTGTTCACGCTGATCGGCGGTGATTTGCTGGATAGTCATTTCAGACGGCCTTATCCGTTAAATAAAATAAAGTGATACCGTTTTCTTCACTCGATTTGACCAACCCTTCTTTAATCAGGTTGTCTATATCGTTGCGCGTATTAATCCAATCTGCCCAGCTTCGATCTTCTCGCACTGCTTTATTAACACTGGTAGATGTGCAGCCGGGATTGGCGCGGATGTAGTCTAAAATTTCGGTTTTCATAGTTTTAAGCGGTTATAAACCGCCCTAACCTGTAAGCATAACTTACAGGCCGGGCGGCGGTTGAGAGTAACAGTAGCAGTTGCCTTTGCTAACGACGCGCCACCGCCGGGCTGTTTACAGACTGTACCGGCTACATCTCTCCGGCCTCGGTCCTTCACAGTTGTGCAGTGCCACCGCCAACGTGTCAAGAATTTAAAAGTTAGTAGCAAAATTGCCGCCACGCTTGCGACGGTTCACGGCCGAATAACCGCTGCTGTTTTCGTGGCCGGCTTCAGATCCAACAACCTGATCAGTTTCAGGTTTTGGTTCTACAAACAGTTCGGATTGCAACAAGGCCGATTCATACAACGCCCAACGCGCGGCAGACATGGTATGCGTACCCAGCGAACGGGCGGCATGAAGTGCGTACACTTCGCAGTCCAACGCTTCGTTTCGCACTCCTACTTTTTTCTGCCACACTTTTTTGTGCTTATTCATTCGGCTCGGCACTTTGATTTCAGACAACAACTGGCTGCAGTAATCGGCGCGGACGCCTGAATAAAAGTGCATACGGCCGGCGCCGCTACCTTCTAAATTAATTCGGGCATGCTCATCAATCAGCAGGTCTTTCGCACGGCTCACCCCAACGCTATACACCTGTACGCCGAATTTGTCGGCCTTGGTGTTTTTGTGTTTCAGATCAATCGCACGGGCGCGGCTGAAAATCTCTTTATCCGGGTTCGAACTACCCTTCACAGCCATTACATTGATATTCTTATAACCGCGGCAGGCGCGTACGAAACCATAAACCGCATCAGACGTATTGCCGTCTGAACTATCAATAGACACCGCGGCAATCTTCATACCGGCACCACTTTCATGCCGGTAGACTGTCTGAAAAATCATTTCCGCCAGCTTGCGCCAAACGTCTGATTTAGGGTCAACGGTATTGCCGTGTATCTCACCCCACCAAACCAACCAGCTTTCCTCACCGCGCCCCCAGGCGCGAATAATAATAGCCAATCGGTCGTGCTGTACGTCAACACCCATTGTCAACAACAGGCCACCACGTGGTACGGTATTTTCCGGGTAGTCTTCGGCACGCTCAGCCAGCTCATCCTCTTTAACACCGTCGTTCGTCATTTCAAACGGAATGCCGATTGATGAATTGACAAATGCAATCATTGGAGCGACATCGCCGTTATCCATCTCATACTGAGCGGTGAGCCATTTTTTCATTAATTCGGAAAAGACACTGCCGGGAAACGGACTGTAAAGCTCGTTCAGATAAAAACCAGCGGTGCCATGAAATGGGGCGGTAGCTTGCCACCAGCCGCGCTTCACGTTGCGGTTTTTCTGCATATCGTTCCACACACTGCCACAATGCGGGCAGGTGTAGTGTGCAGTTTCAGGCAATTTCTTGCCGAAAACGGGATGGTTGCCGTTCGGGTCTTCATCACAGCTTAAGTAGTCAAAACTCAAAGCGTGCGCTTCGCCACATTCATGGCATGGCACCATACCAACGCGTTTATCGGATAGCTCCATTTCAGCCGCTATGGTTGATACGCCTGCAATGGTTGGTGTGCCTCCTAAAATAATTTTCGGACGGCGATAGGTTTTTGTTCGCTCCTTTGCCAACTTGATACTGTCGCCCTGCCCCCGTAGGTTTAGGTTACAGTCGTCAGGTTCTTCCACACACACAATCGGCACCGGCGACGATTTCACGCTGGCAGGGCTGTTTGAACCCACCAGCTTCAGAAAACCGCCAGGGAATTTCTTAAATAGCTGCCTTTGCCCTTGCACGCGGGCACGGGTATCAACTTTTTCACGCAGGGCAGGTGTAGCCTCTACCATCGGCGTGAACTTCTCGTCCATGTACTCCTTGGCCGCACCCTCTTTCGGGAATAGCACCAGTATTGGGCTAGGGTCGGTGTCGATTGTCTTGCCCAAGAAGTTACCCAATACACCAGAAGTCCATGCGACTTGCGCGGATTTTTGGCAGCAAATCACTTGTACATTTGGATCATCAAGAGCGTCAAGCGGGCTGTTTTCCCACTCAAGATATGGCGTAACGCCCAAAACGTATTTACCGGGTCGGGCTGCTTCAATACTCGACAAGTAGCGGAACTTATTCGCCCAGTCACGCGTTTTTACCTTACGCGGCGGACGCCATTTCTGGCATGCCTGCCGCAACACGCGTAACACGGTATCAGCCATCTGCACTTGCATCGTTGCTGTCGCTGTCTGCATCGTCATCGGCTCCGTAGTTCGCCAGCTTATCAAGCGCTCGGTAAATATGGGCGGCAATGGCATCTGGGTCGATTTCAACGCCAGCCGTCGCGCTCAATTCAGTGGCCAAAATATCAGGCATCGTTAAAAATTCGGTACGGGCAGCAAGTATATGATCCGACCAAGCGCGCTCAAACAACGCGGCCGGGGCAAGTTCGCCCGTTCTCTCTTTAATATCAAGCTCAATCGCATCAGCTTTAAGCCTGTCCAGTCTATCGCGCGGCTTCTCTTTGTTCAGTCGCTCAATTTCACGCTGAACCATCCAGCGGATAACTTCACTGCTTTCGTATTCGTTTGCCTGTCCTCGATTGTCGGCATAGCTGGCAACGGGTAAACCCTCTTTTTGCCAATCCGTCAACGACCGTTCGGACACGCCTAAAATCTCGGACAACTGCCTTTTATTAACCAGCATATCCAAGTCCTAAAAATGTACTTCAGACGGCTTGCCACCAGACCCAATATCAACGCATTCAAAAATGACAGGCCGTCTGAAACACACTAAAAAAACTGGGTGGACAAAGGCCACCCATAAAACTCACATCACACACAAAAATCATCGGAACAAAACCAAGTAAGGAAGCTAACGCCACCTGTCGCTTCACAAAAAACGCGGCGCGAATCACCCGCGTGTTCAGCGACGGCGGAAGTACCTAACGGGCGGTTGCCACAGCATTTGCCAACTCTCTATCGAAGTGTTGACGATACTTGGACTGAACTGTACGTTCTGCCGTTTCAAAGTATTTAAATCGCTTACCATAGCTGGCACCACTCACATAAATCAGCAAGGGCTTAACCTTGCCACGCTTACTACGCTGATAAAGCCCAGGCTCAAGCTTGCCATGCTGACGATGTAGCGCAAAGTGCGTACCCGCCACCACGCCGGCAACCAAGCGCCTGAACGTGCCAAGCGTTATGTTACCGTACTGATCCAGCTTGACCGCAGCCGGAACAATCTTCATTCCGGCAGGCATTAACCCACGGCCAATCAATAACGATTCCACCGCTTTCTGCCTACGGCTTCCGCCTTCGATTTGCGCCGCAAGATATTTAGCAGCACTGCGCCCACGGCCACCGTCTTTAAAATCGACAACAGCGGTTAAATCAGCCTTACGCGCATACTTTCGGACGAAAACCGAATTCACGGTATAAGCTTTCGGTGCAGCAAAGACCGACTTCATTTCCGTTTGTTCGGCGGTCTTAACGTCTTTTGCCACAGCGTTTAAAGCTCGACTACACGCAAACGGCAATTGTTTTTTCTGCACATTATCAAACCAGCGCACGGTTTCGCGGGCATCCGCTTTAATCTTTATCATATCCACCCCAAAGAAACGGCCGTCTGAATGGCGGTTCAGACGGCCTATACGGGTAATGACAATAAAAAAAACTGTGGTCTCGTTACGCACGTAAACCACAGTTTGTCATAATTAAACATCAAATGTTACAACCCGTCAAGACAATTTTCTCAATAAAAATGCAATTTCAGGATTAGCCTCAAGTTTCTTGATGGTCCGGTGCAGTGTCACACGGTAGTTTTGATGACTGACAACCGCCCCACACTGCTGCGATACATTAGCCGCTTTTTCCAACTGATTACCAACCGTTAAAAACTCAACCCGCACCACCGCCGCGGGCACCGGCGACAACCTAGACACATACCGATCAACAGTCATCGCAACCGCATCGCCATCAATACCATATGGGATTTGCGAAAAAGCGTTTGAACTACCGGGCAACGACACCCCAGAAGCCATCAACGCATTTAATTTACTCGAACACCGACCTGAAGAATCAAACCGGCCTAAACACCAATCTGCCCAATATTCCAACAGTCCATTAATTGTCATTCAATCCTGTATCAATCTCGCCATACAGTTACCCTGTAGCCCCATCAATTAACGCAGAGCTTTGTTTTATATGAATGAAATTATATCAAACCAAGCAACAACAACCAACAAAAATTAGATTGTCCACCTTTTTCAAAATTTTTATCTGGTTTGTCCATACTTGTCCAGGGTGTTGTCCATAGCAAAAGCCTTATATTTATTGGTTTGTCCAGTTTGTCCATACTTTTTAAGTAAGTCCGTATGTGGAAGTAAAAAATAAAAATAAAAAACCATGTATACACAAAAAAGCGCGTAATGAAAAAATCATTACGCGCGTATAAGGTTTTGACCTATGGACAATCTGGACAAACTGGACAGACCACGGTTTATAAGGCTTTCAGAAGACCCCATAATATGGACAAACCATCAAAAATATGGACAAACCAAAATTACAACGACAACTTTTCTAAAATGCGGCTAAATTCCGCCACCTGATTGCCGTAATAATCCATCTTACTGACAGCATCCTCCGAATCACGGGCAGTATTATCTGTGTTGGGCTGTGGGAAGAGTTGCTGCATTTCCGGGCGCAACCAATTATGTGGCACCACAAAGATACGCAAACGCTTCTTGTCATATCCATTCATTCTAACCCAAGTTCTCACATCTTGTAAGCGCTTGGCCATATTTGAATAAAAATTCTTCTGGGTCATACTAAAAGTCTTAGTATCGTAGCACCATTTCTTATAAACCTTCCACAAATCCGCCGCCGCACAAGTAATAAAAGGCACATCAATATCACCATTATACCAATCATCCAAAAACGCCTCCCAACCCGGCTTATTCAGATTAATCATCCGGCGTTTAATAGGCGTCATCAACGGCTTAGAATGCGGATTAAACGGCACACGCTCCCCCTGATCATTGGTGTACATCAACGGCAAAGCACATAAAAACGCAGCAAATTCCTCAATACCGCCATTTTTCAATTCTGCATCCAAATTAGCATACATATCATCCGTGAATTTCCGACTACAACCCGATACCATAAAACGCCGGTCATTTGATTCAATCGGTATCGAACGCTCATCATTCGAAAAAATGATATACGAATTATAATCCGAATGTTTTTCAGCATCGCGCCCTTTGCGCTCCACCATAATCACATCACTCGTAATCATATTTTTAAGCTTACCGATGATATTCATTCGCTCATCAGACGGACTGATCTCTTCAAAAATTGTAACCAACGCAAACAGCAAAACCGCATTAAAGCGAGATTCCAGCGCATTTTGGTCAAGTTGGCGCAAATAATCACCAAACAAACCCTTAACAACACGCTCGCCGAACGTCGATTTACCCACCCCCTGAGTTTCAGAAATGAAAACCAAAGCCGTTGCAGGCTTACGTTCAGGCCAGCGGAAACGGCAAGCCAACCAATTCAAAACCCACTCGACAGATGCGTCAGCCTTATTACCATTGCCGGCACATAAATTTTCAATCAAGCCAATGATATGCTTACACCCAGGGAAACGCGCCTTCAAATCAGCAATCGACACATCCTTGGCCGTCTCAACCTCCGGGAAAACCGCAGGCACAGGCAAACCACGAAACATATTGATATAATTGACTAAATTATCATCATTAAACGATACTCCACACGGCAAATCAGGCTCAAAAACATAATTCGAGATCGGGCATACCATTCGCGCCGGAGATTTCGACCAATCATCAAACTGCTCCGGCCACGCCGCCTTTACCGCCGCCAATGACACAACCGAATCCAGCTTAATATCAAAAGCATCAGTTGTCCCATCCAAATAAATATAGCGGTTAATCATATCCGCAAACATATCATCAATCTTGGCCAACGCCTCCAACTTCAACCGCTTACCGATGATTTCCGCCTCAAATTCCTCAACCTTTTGCCGTTTAGCCTTATAAGACCAACCAAGCACCGCCTCCTTGCCGAAAATCTTGCCCAACTGGCGAAAACTAAAAATTTCCCCTGTTTTCAAAGAGATAACACGCTCCTTCAAACCGACTTGAGCAAAATTATCCATCAATTCCTGCATGACCAAACCTTCACGGCTACCCACAGACGAATGATCAACATCCGCCCCCGCGCCGCCCCCTTGGTCTTGTGGGTGCGGTGCATCGCACCCACTCATATTATCAGAAGGGCGCGGGAAGATTGCCGGGTCGGAATCATCCACAAAAGGATAAGTCCGCAAAGCGGACATCACCGCCCGAACACTGGTAAGCGGCTCAGTATCCACCAACACATCAGCAATATCGTAGCCACTTGGCCAAACGCCAGGACGTGGAATATCCGCGATTTCGACCGAACAGCCCAAATCAACCAATACCGCCGCAATACCCAACATCGCCGCCATACCCGGCTGTTCCAAATAATCCAAATACGGCATATCCCATTCGCTCAAACCCTCCTCGACATCTTTTTTGGAACGTTTTCGGCGCTGACTATCACAATCCGGCCAACACACTACCCTACGGCCGGCAAGCGGCTGCCAGTTGGATTTTTTCCAACCATTTGCACCACCGTGCCAAGACACCGCAACATAATCAGCCAAATCATGGCAATTTGCCGCCGCGTCCCGACATTTCTCCCCCTCAACCAACAAAACAGGCGCATTCGGGCGGCGTGCCAAATCATCCAAACCATACAACGGCAAAGGCTCAAGCACACGACGATTCCGCCATTCCTGCTCGCCCTTGCCATTCTGACACCATGCAAACGGCAGGTCTTCCTTATGCCCGTCAGCACCGATAAAACGCTGAATAACCATCAACGGACGTCCCTGCTCGTCACGATAAACTGCCTGCCGGTCAACCCTTTTATCCCTAGCACGGAATTTAAACGACGACGAACCACGCAAAAAGCCCAACTTCGCCTCATCCACCGGCACAATCGGCGTCCACGTTTCCCGCGCCCGACCAGATTTACTATAGTTCGGAGTACCATCCCAAAGAACACGCTCCACCGGCTCAAAGCCACCTATATTCAAACGTTCGGCCACAGCACGAAGCGCATCGCCCTGATTGCCATGCGTAAACAAATAAGCATAAAGGCTGATCAGATCCCCGCCGGCATCATCAGTCGCATAATCAGCCCAAGCGCCCGAATGCGTATTCACCGCAAACGAACCCAAATGACGGTCTGCGCGTGTCGGATTCAACGCAAAAAACTCATGCCCCTTATACTTACCGCCGGGCAACCATTCCGCCAGCAAATTATCCACCGCATTCAAAGCAGCATCAGCAACAGATTTAAAGTCTAATTTATTCATTTCAGACGGCCTTATACAAAATTTAGGCGTAAAAAAAGCCTGCCCCCCCCCTCTAATGGAAAAGGCAGGTGGAAAAACATCCCGACATGGCGTATCGGAATCAGGGGTATTTCAAGACACAGTCACCAAAGGCGACAGAATTAACGCAACGCGCAATTTTGAAATCCAACGAACGGCGGCGATCACTATTCCATTCATTTCACACCTCAACTAATTCAGGCCAAATTTCAGCAAAATCATCAGGTCGTAAATCGCGCCGCGTAACAACCCCACCAGTAGCGCTCTCAATACGGACGCACCAAATCACAGGTGGCGTTCGTTGGCCATTTGCCCAACGCAAAACATCAGGAGCATGGGCTTTAATCTTTCTTGCAAAAGCGGCCGCAGAAATACTTTCTGAATGGAAATATTCATTAAGCTTCATAAAATTCCTTTCCTAATGGCGTTATATTAGCAAATTGCTAATTACTAGGCAATAGCATTTTGCGTATTTTAAATTTATAGCATTTTGCTATGATTTAAAAAAAAGGAATTATCATGAAAACCATTGAAGAGACATATCGCGAAAAGCTACGCATCCTGATTGCCGAATACGGATCACAAGCCACACTTGCACGACAAATCGAGAAAAATCCCGCACAAATCAGCCAATGGATAAATGGCACCCCAAGTACGACGGGCAAACCTCGCTCATTAAAATCTGAAACTGCTCGGGAAATCGAAAGAAAAACAGGCAAACCGATTGGCTGGTTTGATCAGCCTGAAGATAAAGATAGTCAAACGATAGGTAGCTTCTCATCTCGAAAAAATGACAGCACAACATTGAATTTATACGACGTAGCCGCATCTTGCGGCCACGGACACATTAACCCCGAATTCCCCGACCTCCTCCGGTCGATAGAATTACCCAATAGCGCCCTACAAGAACTGCTTGGCACAGCCAATCTGAAAAACGTCAGCTTATGCCCGCCCGACGGCGACAGCATGGAACCGACCATTCCGCGCCGATCCATTACCCTGATAAAAACCGACACCGCCGAATTTACCAACAGCGGCATATATCTAATCACCTTCCAAGGCTATACCTACATCAAAAGGCTCGCACGCGGAAAAGGCGGCGTATTGCACGTCACATCCGACAACCCCGCCTACTCAAAATCCAATTTTGATATATTGCCGGACGAATACGACCAATTAACCGTACATGGCAAATTCTGGAAAGTCCTCCCCCTCGACTTTTTGGACCTGTAATCCGGACATAATCGCAAAAGGCCGTCTGAATATTCAGACGGCCTTTATTTTATCTAACGATAGCAAATTGATATTCAACTAAAAAATAAATAGCCTTTTAAAACAATAAAATACAAAAAAATAACATTTTGCTATTTTATTTACAATAGCAATTTGCTAATATTCACACATCGAAGCAAGAAACAAAGGAAACCACCATGACTTCAGAAAAATATACCGACCGCGCACTACGCGCCAAACAAGTCGCCGAAAAGCTAGGGGTCAGCATTCCCTTTGTCTGGGCAAAATGCAACCCCGACAACACCCGCTATGACGCCACTTTCCCCAAACCCTTCAAAATCGCCTGCAACGTAACAGTATGGCTTGAATCCAACATAGACGCATGGTTGGCCGCTCAAGCCGCAAAAACCAACAACTCAAAAGGAGCCGTCGCATGACTACTCAAGTCCAAGAAACCTACCTATTGCGGATTGACGTAAACGCTAACACCACAACCAACTATATGACCTACTACAGCTGCATCATCCGCAACGAATCCGGCGAAAAACTCGTCAGAACCGGCGGACACCGCGAACCACAGCAAGCAGTCAAAACTGCATTAAAAGAATTAGTACAAACCATCCATTTAGGGAGCATGTGAAATGCAAAATAATTTAGAGATTAAAACAGGCCGAACCTATTCAGCCAAACGCCCAAAAATCATCCACCTCCCCTTTGAAGGAGATTTTTATAACGATCGACAAGTTATTTATTTTGACGGCATCACCGTTCAATACGATAGCTTAGAAGTCAAACCCGGACAAAATTATCCCAAAGTCCCATTAGAAAAATTTCAAAAATGGGCAAATGAAGATATTACCGAAATTATGCCCAAAGGCTCATGGAGAAAGGCTGATTAAATGAAACGTAAAATCTACCGCACAAAATATGGCCGGCTCATGCTGAAAATTCAAACACAGCATCGTAATAACTACCAATCGATATTCGTGCTTAATATCCCGAATTCACATTTCGAAGCAAGTGGGACAGTTAAATCAATCAACTCCACATGGCAATTCAAATTTCCAAATCGCTCAAAGCAAGACCGAATTTTTAAAGCATTAACGCAAGACCGCGCCGAAATGGTTGCAGAATCATTAATGGACGCAATCCCCGATATTTTTAAGAAAGGCCGTCTGAAATGAAAATCCGCTACACACTAATCATCGCCATCCTAGCCGCCGCACTCGGTTATGGTTGCGCCCCGGCCATTGCCCACCACGAAAATACAGCCACCCAAGAGTGCAATCCCGATTATGGCTGTATTGATTTTGACGCTCATCCCGAATTAATCGGCGGCGGATTGGTTTACGAACCATGAAACATAAAATACTAGACCCTTGCAGCGGTAGTCGCATGATGTGGTTTGACAAAAACGACCAACGCACTCTATTTGGAGACCTCCGCTATGAAGAACACACTTTAAAAGATCGAAACTACTCCCGGCATCTGGAAATTCACCCTGATATAAAACTGGATTTCAGAGACCTACCATTCCCCGATAACAGCTTCAAGATAATAGTTTTTGATCCACCCCATCTCATCCGCGCCGGGGAAAAATCATGGCTGGCCCTTAAATACGGCAAGCTTACCCAAAGCTGGCAAGATGACCTTAAACAAGGATTTGCTGAATGCTTCAGAGTATTGGAAATCGGCGGAATACTGATCTTCAAATGGAATGAAAACCAAATATCAAACAAAGCGGTTTTAGAATTAACACCATACAAACCACTGTTCGGTCACACAACAAACAGAAAAGGTCAAACACTCTGGTTTACTTTTATGAAAGACTAGCAATGCAAAAAGAAGATTGGGTACAGGAAACGATCGATTATGCCCACCATCATTAAATTAACCCTGATCATCATCCAAATCATCATCGAACGCATTATCCACCATCGGTTCGGCCACTGGGCCGATGGTACACCAAGGACGCAGCATGAAAAAGAGAAAACGGTACCAACCCAAAACCTTTGACGGCATACCCCCACACATGATAGCCATCATGAAAACCAGCCGTCGCAGCCTGACCGTCAACGAAATCGACAAAGCCATTGCCCCACTGCTGAAGTACATCGACCACCTGAAAGCAGGAACAGCCAACGAGACCGACTTATGGGCTGCCTGCTGTACCAATTACCTCATGGTTGAATTAGTCCTCATCCTACAAAACACCAAAATCCAAGCCGATGACACCGTACAAGAAATCGCCCGCATTAAACTAAGCATCGCCCGCGATTATTTTGTAAACCACGTCAGCGACACACTCGAAGCCCAACAAATCCGAAAAAACAACATTGGCCGCTTCGTAGCTACCGGCGACGAAATCAAAATACTCGAATCCGCCGTCGAACAAGCAATCGAAATATTAAGCCTGGCCAACTACGGCCACTTAATCCAAGCCCACGCTCAAACCGCGCCGCTACTGAACAAACTAACCAACGACATAAACCACAGAAATCAAAAACAGCAACAAAAACCAAACCACTGACAAACCAAAGGCCGTCTGAATATTCAGACGGCCCGACAATTAAAATATTTCTTTCCGCACCCAATCATCAACCATTTTATTCCAACTCCGATTAAATTCCGCCTGACTTTCCTTTTCGGACGGCCTATAAAAATATTCTGCCGCCTGCCTTGCCCAGTACAAGCGGCAAGAAGCATTATAAGAATCCTGCCAAGCCGCCGGCTTGATAGACGCTTTAAAACTAGAACACGAATCCAGAGCTACCTTAAACCATGCCATATCATCCGCATAATTTTCCTGTATGACTTCAATCTCTTCATTTTCTTCTTTTAATTCCGAAGCAAGGCCATGGTAAGCATAATCCCAAGCCGCTTTTTCAAAACTTTCAGCAGCATCAAAACGACATATATCCACCCAGGAATTACCGCCCGTGGATTGATCTTTCATACAGGCACTCATCTTTGCGGCTATGCGTTTTTTCACTACCGGCAAAGAATCGGCAGCATATGCCCCATTAAGAAAGAAACCGAGAAAAAATACCGAAATCAGCTTTTCCATCTCAATTTTCCCCATTACAAAATAAGCGCAAATGTTATCCTTTTGTAAATTTCTTGACAAGCATTTTCTTTTTGCTTTACATTCCGCTTCACGAGGCGTCGAAAACCTCTACTAGAACGGCATTCACCCCGTCAGCGTGAATTTTTTACGTCCATAGATTTCATCGGTTTCCTTTGTTTTTTGTTTCGATACCACCGAAGTTTCCTATGGTCGGGAGGGCTGCGAATACAAGACCCGCTTTCAGCGGGGAATAAGCACGGCCTTTTTCTAGTAGGTTTTCGAACCTCCCGACCGCCCTTTTCGGGCATTTCGAAACTAAACTAGGAAACCATCATGAACCAAGTTCAAAACATCTCTTTCCACGGCCAAACCGTGCCTGTCTTTTCCCAAAATAACCAACACTACGTCGCCATGAAGCCGATTTGCGAAAACATCGGTTTAGATTGGTCGGCACAGTATCAAAAAATAAAACGTAACGCTGTCTTAAACTCACGAATTGTTATGACAACAATTCGTGGCGAGGATGGTAAACCACGCGAAAATTTATGTTTACCTCTTAGCTTTCTCAACGGCTGGCTGTTCGGTGTAGATGCAAACCGTGTCAAATCTGAAATCCGAGAACGACTAATTCAATATCAGGCCGAATGTTTTGAAGTTTTAAACGCCTATTTCAACAAACCCATCACCCCGCCGCGCATAGCCTTGCCATCAGTGACCGACCAAATGCCAAATCGCAAAGAGTTGGAACAAGTTGTCATGATGTTGGGCGACCGCCTGAAAGAAATCCACAACTGGGGCAGCAGCAATTTGGACAGCTATATCGAACGTCAGGCAGGGAAACCCTTAAACCGCTGTACTTATCAAGAAATCGTCGCCCTTATCCGCCGCATGCACCGCGATACGCAGGACCCATCAGGCCGCCCGATTGTGAAAGGCTCGGCAACCACAAATAGAATCAACAGCGAAACCCTGCCCGATGCCGTCAACACAATGGAAACGTCCAATAGCCTAATTCTGTCTGCTGTGGCCGCAACAATGAAAGGCGGCACAAAATGGCGTAACAAAGCCAATCAGGCACTATACGAAGCAGCCAATCTACATGAAGTGCTGCTAAACATCCTGGAAGGAAAACGCTACCGCAACGAATGCCCAGACATCACGGAAACACAAATCGTTACCGCATTGATGGAGGCAGGAAGGCAGCATAACTTTATCAGCTTCCTGATTACCGAATAAACAATACAGCACAGGCCGTCTGAATTTCAGACGGCCTGTTTAATAATCTCAATCCTGATAAAACATCTTCCAATTACCGAAGAAATCCGTTATCCCTTCCCCATGTAGCCGCGCCACAGCCTGATCATAATACCGGCGCAAATAATCACTATACCATTGCGCCAGTTCACGCCGCTCATTAAATCTGAATTCCTGAGCTGTCAGATAATGCGGCAAAGAAGAAAACCCCGCCCTCTTTAACGCCGATTTGCTCACATGCCCAAGCGCCAAATCCATCGTCAGAATATCCTTGCCATTCACCAGGCAGATATTCGTCATCAAGTGCCTAAAGCCGTGCATGGTAGCATTCGATTTACCGGCATGCCGGCCATCATAACCACACCGCTTAATCGCCTGATGCCCAAGCTTTACGCCGACAGTACCCGATACACTATCATCCCTCATGGCCGGAAAAACAAATTCATGCCGACCCGTTACCTCACGCAGCTCAGACAGCAATGCCACCGACCAATCAGACAGTGGAATCAAAAAATCATTCCGCATCTTCATATCTTCGCCTGGCATAAGCCAGACTTTACGATCTAAATCCACATTTTCCCACCGGCTGGCCACTATCGACCCACTCCGTGGTGCAATAAGCGCGGTAAGCAATACCAAATACTTGGCCAAAGCCGTAATTCTTTCATCTTTCAGGAGCGAATAAAAAAACAACGGCAACTCGCTCTCAGCCAAATGCGCTTCCGGTTTTGATTGATAAGGCGTAAGCAACCCTTTGGCCGTTTCAACAGGATTACGCCTATCACTGATAATTATGCCCTTACGAACAGCATAATCCCACACCGCTTCAGCAATCTGCATCACACGCGTTGCACGCGCCGGTATATTCTTGGCATTCATCCATTCAACAAACTCAGACATATCCAGCGCCGTAATGGAATTAATATCCGTATTCTTTCGGAAAAATTCATTAATATGCGTAAGGCTCGCCCTGTCGCCATCCAACGTATTTTTAGCCAGCTTACCTACCCGCGATTCATACCATGCCGCGCCCAAATCAACCATGCTTTGCCCACCGGCCGCCACCCGCGCCGCCTGTTTTGCAGATCGCTTCAACGCACTCGGGTCTATCCCCTCATAAAGCTGCCGCTTTGCCTCAAAAGCCGCATCACGCGCCGCCTTAAGGGTCACGACCGGATAAACACCGATAGACAACACCTTTTCACGGCCACCGTACCGATATTTCAGCCGCCAGTATTTCCCACCGGCAGGATGCACAAACAAAAACAGCCCGCCGCCATCGTAAAGCTTATAAGCCTTATCCCCCGGCTTTGCCGTGTCAATTTTCCGCTGCGTCAAACGGTTGGATTCCGCCATTTTTCCTAACCTTCACAAAATATACCCCAGAAAATCCCCCCTAATTAATGTTGCTTTGAGTGGTTTTCCGTATATCGCCGTATATTACAGGCAAAATAAAAACCCGCTTAATATACTGTTTATAAGCAGGTTTGTACACTTCTATATACGGCTGTATATTGCAAATGAATTTAGAAACCATTTTCCATCATGATTATCCTTTCAATAATAAATATATGTATATAAATACATTTTTATTTTTTACTAATTTATATACCCCCATATATACCCACAAAGTAAAATCATCTTGAGCAATACTAAATATAACAAAAATGTTGTATTTAGTATTGCAATCACAACATTTTTGTTGTATTATGACCTTACTGTATGGAAAGGAGGTGAATGATGAAATACAGCGAATTCAGGAAATGGCTGCTCTCTCAAGGTGTAGAGTTTACCACGCTAAAACGCGGAAGCCATCAATTAATAAAACTTGGTAATAAAACATCAGTTTTCCCAAACCACGGTAGTAAAGAAATTGGTACGGGATTGGTTCAAAAAATCAAAAAAGACTTAGATCTTAAATAAATAAGAAATAAAAAGGAGCAAGCTCGGAGGAGCTTGCTACCTAATAACTATACTGGATTACTAAATGAAAGGTGCATATGTTAGCTTACCCCTATATTCTAACGCCAGACGATAATGGTACTTTATTAGTAACATTCCCAGATATTCCGGAAGCTGTCGCAGTCGGAGAAGACGAAGATACAGCAAAAATCGAAGCGATTGACGGCCTGATTTGCGCATTAGAAGGATACTTTGAAGACAGGAAAGCAGTCCCACTGCCTTCAGAAAATGATGGTGAGCATGTTGTCGTTTTACCGGCATTAGAAACAGCTAAAATCCTGCTACTTAATGAAATGGTACAACAAAATGTAAAGAAAGCCGAAATGGCAAGAAGATTAGACGTGCACATGCCGCAAATTGACCGCTTACTGAATTTGCGTCACAATACAAAACTTGATTTTTTGGAAAAAGCCGCTGAAAAGCTTGGCAAAAATCTGAATATCAGCTTCTCTTAACCTACTCTTTCCATACAGTACGCTTTTTTTATAGAGCAAGCCCCCGCAAGGGGGCTTTTTCATTCACCAGAAACAATACGGCCATAAGCCTGCCATTCAGCCAAATCATTTCTTTGCTGGTCTGCTACTTCTGCCATTCCAGCATATTCAGCCGTGCATTTTCCGAATAATGCCCAGCCTTTGGCAACTGATTCATCAGATGCGCCGGCGGTGCTATCGGTTGTGGGCAGGTTTCGGCGGCCACCTTGATTTCGGGCGTACTGCTGCACGCGGTCAAGCTCGCTGCGAAGGCTATTAATAACAGTTTTCGCATGGATTCTCTCCTTTTCTATTTTGGCTTGCATCGCAGCAAATTCAGCGGTGCGCGCCCGTTCTTTTTCCAATGTTTCAGCAACACGCCGGCCTTGGGCAACAGCAAAATCTTGGCTGATTTTTGACGTAGCGACTGCCGCACCGCGCTTTTCAGCATCAGGAATGGCGACACCATAAACAAAGCCAAGCCAACATACCAAAACCACCACCAGCACAATTAGGGCCGTGGTGATTCTGTTTTTAAGTATCCACGGAATCACAGCACCAATCCCTCTAAATAAACGGTTTTCCCACCGCGTTTAACGGAGGTCTTAACCTGATTACGTTGGGCGCCATTGTGTCGGAAACCGATGTGCACCCATGCACCATCCCCACGCTCCGGAAATTCCAAAATCAACTGGTCAAATGCCAGCTCTCCGACATCGCGCATTTCAATCAGCTTTTTCGCAAAAGCAAAAGAAGTCATGCCGATAGCGTCACAATCAGCTGCCGAACCGAAAAGATGTGCCGATGTTGGGCTACCACCAACCAACTTATTCACACGCGCGCTGCGAAAACAGCTTGTAACGATGATGCCACGGCCAACGTATTCACGAATTTTTTCCAACTGCTCGGCTGTCTTGCGGATATTCTGCATTTCCTTTTCAGTAGGAATGTTTTCCACCCCCATACGGCGGGCGATTTCGCTACGCGTTAATTCACGCAAACTAAAGTTTTGTGTTACTTGTGTCATATTCTACCTTTCAAAATAAAAAGGCCGTCTGAATATTCAGACGGCCTTTGCTAGTCTTTACTATCGATAAATTTGTCAGCCGTTTTCCTAAGCCATTTCTTCATCAATCCCGGGGCAATGGCCTGCACGGTATCCATCGCATGACCTGTTAAAATACCGACAAACGCGCCGGCAATCGCACAAGTCCATACTTGGTTTAGCATTAAAAACCGTTCCGCTACTGCCGCCGCCGCAACCGCCGAAATCAAAGCTTCAAACAGGCTTGATACCGGTGCGTCATGGTCTTTCATGCTTGACCACACGCTACCAATGACGCCGCCCCCTATCGCGAACAGATAGCCGATTTGAAAAAAATCGTGCATTATTCCCCCTTTTGTTTCCGTTTGAATTTAACCTCCGAAAACAAGAATTTAAGTGAGTTATTTCCAGCAAGTAAGCAAAGGAACGCCAAGACAGGCGGAATAACCATGCCTGTATGCGCCGGCGGATAGGCCGCCCAAAACGCATACGCCGTTAAATACCAGATAAATGCTGATACCAAAAGCATATAACCCGACAGCACTTCCCCCTTGAATGTCTGCCAGTACATTGCCATCAGTTGCAGCACTCCGACACCGCCAAATACCAATATCAGCGTAAACTCTGAAATATCCTTGAATTTATAATATATTGGCCAACTATAGATGTCGTTCGGCGAAAATGCGAAGACCAACGCATAACCAATCATCGAACAACCACTGACAAATTCAACCGCACGCGTGCCCGTACCAAACAACCACTGCTGAAACCGTACAGGAAGAAAACGCCATTCAAGAATATATTTAACCCATTTGAGTGAGTTACTCATTTTTTTACCTCCAAGAAAAAAGGCCATCTGAAAGATGGCCTGTTACGCAAGTTTGCCGGTGACAGCATAATGAATAGTTTGAATCCCGGCGCTGAAGTAGTTTGAGCGACAAGTGAAGCCGTTTTTATTCTCCTTTAAAAATTATGGCAATGTGGTCGGCCACGGCTCACTGGTAAGGTACATGATGGAACTTACCCGAATGTCCCCAATATCTCGGTCAGTAGGGACTGGGTCAGTAAACTGGAAACGTAGCATGTGAGCATCTCCAGGCCCACCTAAATACCATGTTCCATATGGAATGCCCTTGTCATTGTAGATTCCACCAATCAGGCTAAATTCTGACCTAAATCCTTCCGGTATTCCGCGTAAACCCAAAATAAAAACGTTCCGCTCCCTGTCCGACGGCTGGACAGAATACCCTGGGCCACCACGTCGCACGATACCGAACCAACCCCAGCTTAAACCACCAAATTGATACATAACAGTATCGTTTTTTCTGCGTACTTTTAGATATGACGCGCCCAGTTTTGAAGCAATAGTCAGCGTTCTCCAGCCAGTATCCCCAGTCAAAACCTCCCAGCCTTGGTTGTCCGTTCCAGTGCGTTTTATCCACTTCAACGCGCCATTAGTTGCCGCTGTATCCACATAGGTCGTTCCAACTGGTGCAGTAACCTTTCCGTTAGGCATACCAGTGCCGTGGATTTCATACTCATTGGCTTGTCCAGTAGGTGCGTTTGTGGCTGCTTGGCTTGGTAGCGTTACACTTCCTCCGCCGTCTGATAGTGTAAGTGTGTTTCCGGATAAGGCCAGTGTTTGCGGGATACCCACGCCATCGCGGCCATCTGCTCCTTTTGGACCAGTTAACCCAATAGGTCCTTGAGGTCCAGTAGGTCCGATTGGGCCTTGCTCCCCTCGCTCGCCCTTTTGTCCGTCTTGCCCACGCTCACCTTGCAAACCTTGCTGACCCGTTTCCCCACGTTGTCCTTGTGGTCCTTGTGGTCCTTGTGGTCCTTGTGGTCCAGTCAATCCTTGCGGTCCTTGTGGCCCCATCGGTCCACGCTCGCCAGTATCGCCTTTATCGCCCTTTTCGCCAGTAGCACCGTCTGCGCCTCGCTCGCCTTTTACTCCAGGCAGGCCATCCGCGCCTTTATCGCCTTTGAACGTAGCGAGAAACTCCCCAAAAGTGCCAGTGTATCCAAGCTCTTTTTTGGCGCGGTCGTACAAATCTTGCCCAGCGCCTTGAGCAATTACCGTTTCCTTAACGTCAATTTCGACAGCCGGCGTTTTGTCTGACAGGGTAAATACATATGTAGTCATCGCGTTACAACCTCCAGCAAACAGATTTCGCCACGCATCAACGTGTGGCGCGTTGATACATTCAAAATGTCATACTTTGCGCGGCGCCACTTTGCGTCTCGGGAAAAATCAGGCGGGAAATCCAGCGTTAAGACGTTGCCGACTACCTGAATATTTCCTGTAGTCTCAAATGCCAAACCAACGCTAGGAGCAACCATCATCTTCAGTTCCGCGGCAGATAAATCGAAAGGTTTCCCATCCACCGTTACCGTTACCTCAAACCGCCGGGCGTTTCCGATTGGCATTTCAATGTTTACTGTCGGAATATCCGCCCTGATATGAATTAAATCAGCCATAAAAACTCCATTAAAACAGCCCGACAGATTAACTATCGGGCTTGCTGTTTACTTACTATTTGGCAGATTCCAATCAGTATAACCATAAACGTATGGCGTATCTTGCAATGGCCGAACGCTAATGAACGTACCTGACCACCAAGGCACAATGGCGCCACCATAACCGCATGAAATATCTCGAATGGGTCGATAGTCTTGATTGCGGTATCTCTTAGGGATTTCCTCGGTGGTGATAATACTCTCAACCCCCGCCTTGTATGAATATACAGTGTCTAATCGAAACTCAATATTGCCACCAACCTGACGATATGCAACAGGGCCACCCTGCGAACTGCTTCCAGCAGTAACCCCTGTAATAACAGGTATTTGAATCCAACCAGTGTTATACGGCTCGACAATATCAGCCACAATTTCAATAGCGGACGGAATCGCTCGCCCCGTTTGGAAATTGTCGTCAGATGACGGGCAAGCGTAAGCATCTCCATACCAAACTTGTGATGACCCACCGGCATCAAGGGCAACCGCTGTTACACATCCTTCGTCCGCCATAATCTGCGCTGATTCCTGCAATGTTGCGCCGTACGAACCACTAATCCCCTCAAGATTCAAGAATACCAAGCTTTTATCGGCGCGTTGACCGATGGCGGCGCGCGCACTCAAGTATGTGTCAGGGTTTTGGATAACCGCTCCATGCTCGACTAATGCAGGTCCACGCGCAAAACTTGCCGTCCATAATGCACCTTCACCCACCCATTTTTCAGCAGGCTTACCCTCTTTGCTTCGCGCGATCTTCAGATTGCCGTCTTTCATCCACACCGCTGCGGCATTCGTATCATAATCTGTTTCAGCCCAGTCTCGGTGTACCGCACCATCAATAATCTGTAAACCTTGTAATGCAGATTTATCTTCTACCGGCGGCGTTGTCCAGCCATCACAGCTTAACAAGATTCGTGATTTACTATGACCGACATAGTCATGTAATTTTTTCAGCTTGATACGCTTCTGCCCATCTGGCTCACCAAGAATAATCTTTCTCACACAACCAGGCTTAGGATTAATTACCTCCGTAATATTCCACCGTTTTCCATCTTTCTGGTGATAACGGCAGCGCACAATAGACGGCAAATTCTTGTCGGTGTATGTGCCGTCAAAATGAGCAAAAGATTCATTGACCGGAATCCAACCGGGCAAATCTGGAATGTATTTACTGCTTTTTTTTCGTTCGTAAAAATACCCTTGCGCAACAGCGACAGCCCCATCCGGCAATGCCTGAATTTCCGGCGTGGTTTGCTTTGTGACAAAATCAGCTCGAGTAGTAAAGTAAATAACCAAAGGAGTGTCATTTAAAACAGTTTTCCCTTGTTCGCTCGCAATTTTTTCAACCGCCTTAAAAAGCTGCTGATTATCTTCGGGATTAAGACTAATACCCGCCTTTTCGATAGCATTTGCAATCTCTTCCTGCAACGAATTTACAAATTCTGCATTAAACTGGGTAGGGCGGACACCTGCTTGCGGGTTGCCGTTGCGCCATCCGTGCTTACCTTTGCCGAATAAATCCTGTGCGGCGGTACTGGTATCAATACGTCTCATTTTTGATGCTCCAAAAGCAAAAGGCCGTCTGAATTTCAGACGGCCTTTATTGATTAAAAGTAAATTATTCGTAGTGAAAACTAACGTGGGTATGGCTTGGCTTAATACGATTTAAAACACACTCAAGCGCATTAATGCCGTAATTACTTAAAAAACTGGTACAGTCATCTGCACAGGTCATCTGCTCAATGGCAGTGTCCGCAGGGATATTGACTATCCAGCAAAAAATACTGCTCTCATCCCACAAATAATCTGCACAGTTATCGTTGCAGGTCATCGGCTCCAGCTCGTCAATCGTCGCGCCAGAATAGCCCATATTTTCGATTACGCTTAAGTAATACGGTATCGACTGACCGCCGGTCGATGTGAGTTTTGCCACCAATGCCCGTTGCCGCTCCGGAATACTATCCAAAGTCCCGGTGCAAATATCCGGCAAGCCTGCAACCGCCTCCCACTCGTTCAGCATTTCATAAGCGTTTCGTGGATGGGATTCCCCGACCATATCCGACACACGCGCATCAATGCGGGCTAATTCCTGCGCCAACGCATCGACAAACTCCCAAAGCCGCGTTCCTGGCTCAAACTGCCATGCCGCCCCGGTCGGCAACAATGCAATCAGCTGCTGCCGGTATTGATCGGCTGTATATGGATTCAGCTTGGCCATACCACCCCTCCAAACGTCAGGATTTCATTTGGTGCACAGGTCACATCTTTAGCAGGTTCTGACATAACGTGCATAAATTCGTTCGGCGCCAAACTGATTGCCTCAGAAATACGTGATAAGTACAGCGTGCCACCCATAGACGATTCACGCAGATGGAATGACTTTAACGCTGCTTCCACCCCTGCCCGGTTCTCAGCAGTATCAGGCGCAAGATTGATGCGGTATCGCACTTTCTTTTCCACCGGGGCAATCACTGTTACCCGCGCCGTCACCGGACGCACTTCTTCAATATGTTCCTGCACCCGCGCGATTTCGCGTTCGTCCGGGATAATACTTTCATCGTTATCACGCACAACTGCAACCGAAACCGTACCCAAGCCGTTATGCAGCGGCAACACCCACGCGCGGGTAATACCAGGCACCTCCAGCGCCCACGTTTCGTAATCATAATCCGCACCACCTTGCGCCGACCCTTGGATACGGCGGATTAGTCGACTACGCAAATCGGCGTCGCTCTCAACATCACTACCGCCGGAAATACCAGATAGCCCAACAGGCGCAGATGACTGCACACCCAAAACAGGCGACACCATTGTCAACACCGTACCGGCTTTTGTATTGCCGATTTCTCCAGCCGTTTCAGCCGTCACTGTTACCGCACCGCTTGATGCAGACAGCGTTAAATCGGCTGTTGTGACAAAACGGATACCGTCACCACGCGCAAACGATGTACCTGCCGGCAACACTACACCGGACGAACCCGTTACCGTGATTTCACCTTCGGCAAACGCCGCCGGTTTACGCGGTACTTTTAGCCAAATCCGGGCGTGCTCTTCAAGCTGTTCCCCGGTGGCCGTGGATGGCAGCATTTGTTTAATACCCCAATCCAAATGTGCATGTAGCAGATGGGATGCACCGCCCAACGCGGCCGCAAACACCCCTGCAACGCTGCCCGCCTGCGGATATTCGTTTTCGCTGGTACGGCTGGTTATATCGGTTTCGACGCGCTCAATAATTTCTTTCAGATTTGGTCGACTAAACGGCATTTTGTGCGCTCCATAAATAACTGTATCGGTAAATTTGACCTTCCGGGCTGGTTATCGCCACCGCCAAATTCAGACGGCCAACTCCTGCCCATGCGCCGCTCACCTCTACTGATTCGGCTATCTTTTTATCAATCAGCCACTGCAAAGCTTCACGGGTATATTCTTCCGCACGCGCAAGCGTTTCAGGCAATTGCTTTTCACGGCTCAATAACCATAATCTGCTGCCAATAATTTGCGGACGGTAGGTATCGCCCCACCACCCACGCTTATCCCCCGCGCCATCCGGCAATACATCATCAGATCTGGCACGGGCATCGGTACCCAAAGACATCCAAACTGCCGAACGCAACCAGTCGGTATCATTCAACAGCAAATCACTGCCACCGATTTCAGACGGAATTAATCCAAGCATGGTTTGTTTCTCACATGGTTTGCGTAGGCGAATTGGTTTCGGACTGCTCGTCATTTTCGTGGTGAGTATGGCCGTTATAAGTGCTGCGCATACCAGACATAGAGTACCCGCCGCCCATATCTTTTACCTCTTTGGCAAATACTGCCGATTCCGTGCCGATAACATTACCGTTCAACTCAATCAGCGGGGCATTAATCACTGCTTCACTTTCCGCGTTCACTACAAATTGCGGCGTATTTATTTCGCAGCGGTCATGGTAAAGCACGATCTTATGGCCGCTGCTGTTATACTGCGCCGATTCGCCTTCTTTCAAACCGCTCACCCGAATACCGCGATTTTCAGCACAGATTAAAACCGGATGATCATGATTTCCCGCCACAAACAGCACAATACCCTCTGCTCCTACCACCGGTACGCCGGTAAAGCCAAATTGCTGTAAGCGCTCTACATCGTCATGCATATCGCCGCTAAATGCTTCAATTTGCACTGACTGGGTTTTATGGCCGTCTGAAACCGCCGCAATGATGCAGCGCCCTATCATGGCCTTAAGCTTCTCAATCATTTTTTCCAATTCCCCACGGTATAACTGCCATCGGCATTTTTCTGCAACTCCATCGCTCCACCGCCATCCCAGCCACCGGCCGCACTGTTTTTTCCTGTTCCACGCTTGGCCGCCTTACCACCTTTCGGCTTGGTTTTGGTTTTACTTTCGGCCTTTGCCTTACCCGATGCTTTTGCTTTGACTGCCTTTTCCGGTTTGCCTTCCGCCTTTTTCACGTCCTCCGGGTCCGGCAGGTAGGCATCAGGTCGCTTCAATTCCATTTTAGTAATCTCGCCGCTGTCATCGTAGCTGTATTCAACGGCCGAAATTAGTAAATCGCCTGTAACGCCCAAAATCGCAGCCTCAACCGCCGCAAGCAGGTTAATATCCCAAACTTGGCCATTTTGCTGCGTCCAACCAGCCACCGTACAAGACAATGTAGTGCTACGTGCTTCACGCACCTGCTTTTCCCACTCTGCCTGACGCCTTGCCACGGCAGCGGTAGCCTGCCCGTCTGCCTGCTTCACAAAAGGGCGGTAACGGGTGATACCTGTATCGGCTACCTGCTCTTTAACATGAGCCACCGCCTTGCCGTTATCAGTATCATTGCCAGCACGCTGGCCGGATACGGTATAAGTAGAAAAGCGGTCGGAAAAATCGAAATCAGCTGTAGCGGACTTAATATTTCCACCATAAACCAGCGGCGTAGCGGTGCGTTCGGTCCCAACATGGGTAAGCACTAATGCACCACGCGCCTGTACCGGCAACACCCCACGCAACTTGCACGCCCGTTCAATCGCGGCAAAAGCGGTTTCCGCTGGCTCCAGCTTAAACACCTCCAGCGGCGTATCGGCCACCGTTTCTAAAATCACTTCAAGTCCAAACGGCGCGGCAAGAATCTTCACCAAATCCAGCAGCTTAATGTTTCGCCATTGCGCCGGGCTATGCACCGCCGCGCAGTCGACCAAATCGCCCGTTTTATCACGACCTGAAACCGCGATACCGTGGGCACTATCCGAAACGTCTATACTCACTTTATCGATGTAACCGTCAATCACAGTTTGCCCGTTTACCAAAATCTTACACTTTTGATTCGGGCGCAACGGCCATTGCGCGGCGTCTCCTCCTACATTCTCGGTACACGCCAAATCAAACGCCCCTGCCACGGTTTCAATGCTGCGTGATACCGATACGGCCGTCCAACCCTCATAGTTTGTGCCGTCTACCTGCAATATGATTTCAGACATTTTCAATCACTCAATACTCGCAGCGGCGCAACAGGCATAAAACCCGGATGCGCCGCCACGTTGTGCCGCAACATTTCGCCGGACCGCGCGGTATCGCCATGAACCGAATAAGCCAGCACCAACACAGGTAAACTTGCCTTCGGGGTGATTTCACGCAATCTTGGCAACTCATTTTGCGCATCAGGCACGGCCTGCACTACCGCACGCCGCACATCCTGCAAAGCGGAATAAACCGCATCAGGCACATCTGGCGCAACCGCATCAATCCATGCCAATAAATCGCGGCGGGTGATAATGGCTTCATCCAAACTCTCAAACAAGCTTTCGCGTTCGTTTTTCGCCGCAATCCGGCTGTTACTACTGCCGGGCTTGCCGTCTGAAAAATCGCCACCGACTTGCGGCAACTCAATATGCACGTCATCCGGTATCAGTACCGCCGTGGCAACCGCCGCATTTAGTGCTGCAATTTCAAATAGTGATGACACCGCTTCCCGGTTTTTAATCCCCTGTTGCAATGGCGCTGCCAGCAAATGCGTGTCATTGATGCGCTTTGCGCTGTAATCCGGCTTCTTCTTAAACGCCAATTTCATCGCCTGAATACCGGCCAACGGACGGCCAAAACCACCAGAAAGCTGGGTAAACGCACCTAAAACCTGAAAAGCCAAATCAGCAGGCACGTTTGCCAGCTTTTTAACTGACCCAAGCAAACCTGTTACCGACTGTAAAAATTCGGACTGCTTGCCCAAATCCAGCAAACTGGATAAATCGGACAGCTTATTGAGCCGCGCGGTTAAATCATTTATCGCCTGTACACTTAGAAAATCTGGTACACCATTCAGACTGAACACTTCACTGAACCAATCGCCCAGTGCCGAATCCAGTAAATCGGATTTTTCCAGCAGGCCACCGATTAAATCTTCTGTTTGCGCCGGGTACTGATTCTTACCCGCCACCACAAAAGATAAATCAAACCGCGCCATACCACCTTCATCGGCGGTTTCAGACAGCGATACCGCCGTACAGACAACATTCTGCGTGCCCAGATACGGATGCACCAACTGTCCTGCGCCCGGCTGGTTACATGCTTCCAGCAGCTTATCGCGGGCAGCCATATAATCCGCGCCGATACAAAAGCCGCGCACTGAAAACGTACCCGCCTTTAATCCCAAGTCTTCAACATAAGGATCATCACGCCCCGGATACTCGTGTACCTGCGTTCGACGGCCTTGCTCCGTTTGGTGCGATTCCACCCCAAACGAAGCCCCGCGAAAAGACGCGGGGCGCAATTTGTTTTTCCAAGACATTTCTAAACCCTATCAGCCGAATGCATAACCTTGTTTACTGCTCAAATTCACGCGGTTGCTGGCGGTAGTTTTCATGGTGGTACCGCGCGGCACGTTACTGTGGTTAATGCTCACATCCACACGACCTGCACCACCGCCACCACGAACAACCGCACCGGGTGCAGGCAACGATGAAGCAGCCCGACCTGCCTCCTGAGAAAGATTCAAGATACTGGCCGCCTTAGCCTTAATTCCGTCAAAAATACCACCGATAAAAGATTGCAAACGCGCAAACGCCGCCTGCACAAACTGCACCGGGTTGAATGACGACAAAATCGACCCAATAGCGCTTATCGCACCGGAAAACACCGCCTTGATGCTTTCCCAGTTAGACACCACCCAGCCGATAATCGGCTGCATAGCCTGAATCATTAAACCCAGCGGGGTAAAATTGAGAAAATACGACTTAAGCAAATCAAAACCAGCCGAAAACAGCGACTTAATACTTTCCCAAACACCGCTCAAAAAATCAGTTACAGCTGCCCATTTTTCCATAATCCAGCCACTGATCGGTTCCCAGTTCGACCAAATATAACCGGCCAACAAGCCGATGGCGATACCCGCCAAAATAAACGGCGCAAAACCTGCAATAGCGGGAATAAGCGCGGTGGCCAAAGGGGCTAAAGCAACCACCAGCGACCCGATTGCCACACCGATATTCGCAATAGCCGCCACCAATGGCAGCAAAGCCACTACGCCAAGCGCAATCAGCGTATTTTCAAATCCGCCGAAAAAGTCGTTAATGGCAACAAATTTATCGTAAATCTTACCGCCAACCTCCCATAGACGCTCAAAACCCGTTACCAGCTTTTGACCTATCGTTTCAGCCAGCTTCTGTAGGCTGCCGTCAGCAGCCATTTTGTTTATTTTCTCTAGAAAGCCCTGTAACTTATCTTTCAGAAAATCAAACACCCCACTTTGTGCAATCAACAGCTTAAATCTAGACCACTGGTCAGCAAGATTAGATACCATACCTTCCCATGTACCGGAAAGCTTATCCATTGCACCACCGTATTTTTCATTCCAGATGGTTTGCAAAGTAGCTTGAATCATCGCACGGTTGTCAGATTCTACTTTCGCAACCCGTTGCTTGCCGTCTTTATCGTTATAAGTGTATTGAGTGAAATTTGTACCTTTAATCTTACTTGCTTTAATACCAAACTCTTTCAGACGTTCGTTTTCACCTGTTACCGCATCGGCAATCGCCTCGACAGCCTGCATCACCGGCTTACCCATTGCAGCAGCGGTATCACCCAACGAATTCAGCAGGCCGTCCTTCATCGGATCCATACCATAAGCTTTCAGTTTTACAAAAGCATCCGTTACCTCATTCATTTCGTATGGTGTTTTCGCGGCAAAATCAGAAATCCAAGCCATTGACTCCTTCGCTTTTTCTGAGCCACCTTCCAAAGTACCCAAAATAGTTTCGTACCGCTCAAATTCAGACGCAGTATCCATCACACCCTTGGCAAATACACCCGCACCAGCGGCAATCACACCACCAGCGGCCGCATACGCGCCCAGCACCTTACTGGACTGAGAAGTTGCACGGGTAATACGCGCCATTGCCTCACCGACCTTGCCATTATTCAGCCCTGCGAACTTACCCTTAATTTTATCCAGCGCACGACTGGCTTTGTCCAGTACGGTGACTTCAATTTGTGTCTTTGCATTAGCCATGATTTATCCAAACAAAAGGCCGTCTGAATTTCAGACGGCCCTAAGAACTAAACTTTAAAGCGTTTTTGCTTTGATATAAACATAATCAACCGCCGCACCTGCCTTAAATACGGTTAGGCTTTGAAAACCAAATTTTCCTTTATATTCAATGACCGCATCCGTCATAGAAGTAGATTTTTCATAATCCATACCCAACTGATACGGCACATCCAACTGCTCAAATTTAGGATTCGTGATTGTTATCCAATCAGCAACACCATTAATATAAACCACATCAATAATACTGCCATCTTTTTCATAATGACAGGAAAGACCGTTTTTATTGTTTTCACAATCACCCAAAGCCGCACCAGTAAACAATTCGACCTGCTTTCTTGGCTTCAAAACAATTTCACGGACATCAAACAAAACTTTCTGTTCAGATTCAGCAGCCTGAAGCGGTGCAGATGCTTCCACCGATTTTTCAGTCGGTTCAGCAGGTTGTCCACAGGCAGATAACAATAAAGCGGCAAAAATTAAAGCATTCTTTCTCATGATTTCATCCAGTTAATAAACACGGTTATTTTAACCGGATATTTGCTCATTAATCCATACCGCTCTGTCATACCACCACAACAGGCCGTCTAAATCCAAATCCAACGGATTACCGGCGCTACCCTTAAAGGTGTAGCCAATTGTTGCCACTAGCTCCGGCCAGTCCACTGGCCACTGGCTAAAAAACTTTGCAACTCAATCGACAAATTCAGCACATCAGGCGCAATCATTTGCGACAGAACAGGCGCAGGGATACCCGTGAGCTTGTAACCCAGCTTAAACGATGCATCAGCATCCACAACCATCTTGCCGCTGGTATCAAATTCAAACTTAATACCCAGCATATCTTTACCGGTGATGGGGCGCAGGGTTAATTCAGTAATTTCGTTTTGACCGTGCATGATCGGCGCAGTTAATTTGATAGTACATTCTTCCATTTATCTACTCTCTATTGATAATTTCAACACACAGCCGCCATAAAGGCGGCTGATTGTGCTTTAAATCTCCTGCGCAGGCAGGCGCGATTCAAAACGCACACCGATGTTGGCTTCTTCGGTGTTGCCCGTACCTTCACCGGCAAACCACGCTTGCGACAAGACCACAGTTTTACCGTTCCCCAGTTCCAAGGTGATGGTTTCACTGTCGATATTAGTTAAATCAGCCAGCTTCAAATCGGCACTATCGGTGATTTCGCCTTCAATAAAGGCAGTCTGCACAGTTTCTTTATATCCATGCACGCCATCTGCACCAATAATCGCTTCACGCTTTGGGTTGCCTAAGTTATAGGTAAAATTACCCTTGGCATCCAGCTGACGGCCGCCCACTTTAAAGAAAATGGTACCGGCACGGCGGTTTTGTTTTGCCATGTTGCTAATCCTTGTTTAAAGGCCTGTCTAAAATGCTTCAGACAGGCCTATGGTTTATGAACTGATAAACTGTACTTTATTGGCAAATACAATCATTTGATTTACCAAATCCGGCACGAACAAGCTATCTAAGCGGTTAGGGTTCGCCAAATTGCGTTCGCTGAAGCTGTCAGCGGTGAACTGGTCGATATTTTCCACCAAACCCAATTCCATCCACAACTTCGCGCGGCTCACCATTTCTGCCTTGTGCTGCTTTGGCGTCATGATGGGCTGACCGGCGCCAAACTTATTGCCATCATCAGCCAGCTTATGGCGCGGATACTTGCTCACAATGTACGCGTTCCAGTCGTAGCGCAGATAAGATAGCGTCCAGACGGTGTTAATCATCAGGTAGCTATCGTCAGTTTGGCCGTATTTACCGGTTTTATAGGTGCTAATCAACATTTCAATCAGCACGCTACCGCCCGCATTGATGCGGTAGGTAGAAATACCGTTAAACAGTAAAATATTGCGCTCTTGCTCGGTTAAGCGGTCGTTTTCTGCAGGTGGCAAGATGCCGACCAGTTCCAGCGTTTGGAACGGGCGCGCTGGGTCATTTTGCGCAGCAAACGCTGCCTGTGCCGCCATAGCAGCCGCCAAGGCAAACGGTTGTGACGGAGTTTTCGGCAAGCCGCCGATACAGGCAAACGGGCTGTTACGGCTGTTGCCCAGCGTGGTTAAAGCACTGAAACCTTTTGCTGACGCAGCAAAAAACATGCCGTCGATAGCACGCATCGCACCCCAGCGGCTTTGCATTTCGTCTTCCATTGACTTCAGCGCAGCAGCATCGGTGTACGGCAGGACAATCGCATCAAACTGCAAATCGCCCATTGCGGCCACAGCTGCCGTTAAATCCGGATTACCGGTGCCACCTGCAAACGGAGTAAATGCCACTTTAATGCCAGCAGGCGTTTTCTCGTCCAGCGGGTAGTAATTAATGCGCAAATCCACATCATTGCCTACCGCGCCTTTGTTTTTCGCTGTCAGCGTAACCACTTCGGCGGCCGCTACCGCACTTACCGTCAAGCCAGTAGCGGCATTGATAGCGGTGGCAGTTTTGGTTGCCTGTACGGCCGCAGTATCATTTACCAACACAGCAACCGGCACACGAACACCACCGATATACAGGTAAATCGCTCCGGATTCCTGTGCCGTGCCGGTAAAAGTGATTTTAGCCGTAGCGGCTACACCTTCACCCGCATCAGCAAGCGGCAGTGCCCAAGTTTCGATATAGTCGCCGTTGTTTTTAAACCATGCGGACGCACCCACACCAATTTGCGAACCAGCCCCAAACAATTCAGCGGCTTGTTCTGCACGCGAAATACGAACCAGCTTGCCCGCTTCGGCCTTTCCGCCTGCCAGCATCTGGCCGACAATCAGGCCGCGAAAGGCTTTCAGGGTTGCGCCACGGTTGGCCAATTCATTGTTAAATTCAGTTTTTGCACCCGGTAAACGCCAAGTGCCAGGGATTTGGTCAAATGCGATTGCCATTATTTAGCACCTTTCTTCTCCGCTGTTTGCAACAACTCGACCGCGCCTTCGTTGATGCGGCGTTGCCAGTAATTCGACCACTCCACCGATGCGCCTTCTTCGGGCAGCGGTTGCATGGTTGCCGGGTCGGTCACTACATAACCTTCCACCGGCTTGATTTGGATAATATTAGCCATTTTCAGCCTTTCGGGATTAAGTCTTCTGCTTCGATTTCGGGATCTGTACCGTACAACTGCCAGCGGTTTGATGCTATCAGGCCATCGGCAAACGACTGCACGATAACGGCTTGCGGATAATATTCCGCCGCACCGCCGACATACTCGCCGCATTGCTCGTGATACACAGCCTGCCAACCCTGCTGATAATATGCGCAAACATACTCGCCGCTGTCGTCATATTCGATATTAAGATTGTCGGGTAATAAATCATCAGCCAACATATCGCACTGCTCGCCGTTGACATCCAACCGCCGTAGGGTTGGGTTGGCGTAAAACAACCGCTCAACCACCGCCAGCATTTCTTCCGCAAGCGTATCCGCCTGTTCATTAGCCTGCACACAGACCATCGTTACCAAGCGTACGGTATGCTTTAATTCAACAGGCGACACGTTAAATACTTCGCTACGCCGCCCATCGATATAAACCACCACACACGGTAACTGCGAATGCGCCGGCGCGGTCACACGGTTGTCATAGACACGCAGAAAACGTTTCTTCAACAATGCCACCGCCGCGGAACGGATTTCAGTAAGCTGGCTTGTCATGCTGTTTTCTCAACTGAATAACCGACATACCAGAACCGTCATAATCAATTTCAGCCACAGAATACGCCACACCGCGTGCGGTGATGGTGGCATCTTTGATATTAGGCGGCAGCTTACTGTCGGCAACAATTAACTGTGGGTCGGCATTGCCGATGACCACGCCGAAACCATTATTGGGTATATATTCGCGGTCAAACACCACCGCCACCGGCACGCCGTCAATCAAAACGGTTTCACCGAAATCGGCGGTATTGGTAAACACCTCGAACGGTTCTTTAAACATTCTCGCCTTCGCCTTCGCGCTGGCCGTCTGTTTCGCCTTCGCGCTGGCCGTCTGTTTCGCCTTCGCGTTGGCCGTCTGTTTCGCCTTCGCGTTGGCCGTCTGTTTC
>ENA-OWMY01000043-OWMY01000043.1-metagenome-genome-assembly--contig:-NODE-43-length-35765-cov-4.845533_pt1 | contig 35765 bp, 55 predicted proteins | sample MGYA00245358_ERZ651122 | MGnify/ENA primary metagenome ERZ651122 (study PRJEB26857, sample SAMEA4031752) | metagenome | biome: human; feature: oral; material: saliva | place: Philippines | collected 2014 | study...
TCGGTAAATCTGTTTTTACCGTTTCGGTAAATGTTTTTTTACTGTTTCGGTAAATGTTTGACTGTTTCGGTAAATGTTTGACTGTTTCGGTAAATTCTCCATTTCCCCACTCATCTAAATTCATGTTGAAACCAATTTTTTTACCTTTCTCGACAAGTACATTCATTCGCACTAATTCTTGTTTTGCAGTACTTGCTTTGTTATCAAAACCAATACAAGTTAATTCAACAATTTGCGAGTTAGCTACCCAGTCCATTTCTTTGCGAAATGCTAAGCAAGTGAGAAAAACTGCATCAATCACAGAGCGTTGATGTTTGGTAAAACCGAATTTAGCGATTTTTGCCATTAGCGCTTTAGGTACTGCGATAAAACCACCATCAACACACACTTTTTTGCCCTCACTTTCAGATTTTGGCGTTAGTTTTAGAATCGGCTTAAGTTCGTTTTGTTGAGCATTCATAGCGCTAGCTCCTCTGTTAATTTTTTAATGGCTCGTTCGTATTCTTCTTGCGGTAGATTTTTTGCTTTAATTTCCCGTTTTCTTGCTTCATAAACTTGCCAAATATCAGTCTCTTCGCTAAAATACCCATCGATGTTTTGTGATTGGGACATAATTCATCTCCTACTAATACCCGTGTTTCCGCACGGGTTTTTTATTTACCTACATTCTCAATGCCTTTACTCGCTAGGAGTTTTAAGGCATCAAGCTCTCTATTGTTTAAATTGGTTAATCCCTTCTCAACAACCGTCAAACCGAGATAATCCAAATAAGCGCAAAACTTATCTAAATGTTCTGCTTTAAATCGGCAGATTGTTGCAGCATCTACGCCAATCGCTTCTGCTGCGTGACAATCTTTAACTTTTACCGATTGATTTCGGATTGAGTCTGCAATCTTCATTGCATCTAGTGTTAATTCTTTGCGTGCCATTGCATTTACCTTGAGGTAGATTATTCCGTGAAAGTAAATAGGCGTATTCAGAACTAAACTCTTCTGCCTTTACTTTCTGTTTTGTGGCCTTTTCGATTTTTAGAGCATTCTCAAGCGAAACTTTGGATGAGCCGTTTAGCCATTTGCTGATAGCGTTCTGGCTGACCCCACAAGCATTTGCCACCGCCATTTGAGAACCAAGCTCTTTAATAGCTTTTAATACAGGATTAGTCATAACAACCTTTTACTTCAAAAAAACATAACAACCACATTATATAGCTTTGGTTGTTTATATTCAACCAATTTTAATAGCTTTATGTTTTTGATGTCTTAAAACTAAAGTTTTAGAATGTGCTAAAGGAGAAAACTATGAGCTCACTAGCAAACAGATTAAAACAAGCAAGAAAAGCGGCAGGATTAACTCAAGCTCAGCTTGGAGAAAAAATTGGCGTGTCACAAAACGCTATTCAGAAAATTGAACGTGGCGGGAACACAACTCATATTGTTCAATTGTCCGAAGTTTTGAAGGTCAGCCCTAATTGGCTTCAAACCGGAGAGGGTGAAGCTAATTTTTCTTCGTTAGATATAGAGCTTAAAGAAAAAGAATATGAAGATAATGCCATTATATTTAATGTTCTTGATGTAAAAGCATCGGCAGGATTTGGGGCAAGTGGAGATGTTGTAGAGGTAATTAACCAAATTAAATTTAATACAGAAAGCTACTTAGAGTTATTTAGAGGGATGAATCCAATAAATATCTCTATTATTTCTGTAAAAGGCGATTCAATGAGCCCTACATTTGAAAACGGTGATTTGCTTTTTATCGACACTAGTGTGGATAGTTATGATGGCGATGGTGTTTATGTATTTACCTATGATAACTACATATTTGTTAAACGTATTCAGAAAACAGGTAAACACTTCACTGTGATTTCCGATAATAAGCATTATGACCCATGGGTGCTGGATGGGGAATGCTATATTCATGGGAAAGTCAAAGTCCATCAAAGCCAAAAGCTAAACTTCTTGGCGTAGCTCAGAAAAAACTAGAACTCATCGGGAAAGCGAAGAATGTTATTAAAATTCGCGTAGAAGATTTGTGACATCGCTAGGGTATGGATTGGCGTTTGGTCTTTTGTAAAATAAGGAATGAAAATGGATTTGCGATTATGGAAATCTCTTGTTAGACAACGTACTTTAAGAACGCTTGTTAGCAAGGAGAAGAAAATTAGATTAAGAGGTGGAAAACCAAAATATAAGCGAGTTAAGCACAAGCATTTTAATTTGTTTGAGGTTATTGCGCCTTATAAAATAATTTTAGCCAAAGAAATTGGCTATGAGTTTGTTGGATTCAAAGAAGAACTAGAATCAAAAGCAAAACTAGCTGCACAAAGTAAAAGTAGATTAAAATTAAGTTTTAGAGACACGGCTATTATTGATGCTCCAGCATGCAGTGTATTAATTGCAGTTCTTGATACAATTAGATGCCAATATCCAACACTAAAATTCCAAATAGTTAGACCTAAATCAAAGCCGGCAGATCATCGAAAACATCTACCATATGATGTGGATGCGGTATTCTGTCATATAGGTTTGTATAAACTGCTTGGATTTAACTATACATCCTCATCTTCTCAAGAAAATGTTAAATGTTGGCATTTTATTCAAAGTGATAGTGCAAGCGGTAAAATTACAGAGCCTCTTTTTAAAGAACTGAAAGAGATGGGGATTAACGATATTTACTCTAGTTATTTTGAAGCAATAGCTAATGCTGTTGAGCATGCTTATGACCCAGCTATTCAAACGAAAAGACATTTTCCAATAAAACGTTGGTGGATGTTAATGGCTGTTTTAGAAGAGCGGTTATCTCTTTTTATTTGTGATTTAGGGCACGGGATACCAAATACACTAGAAAAAACACAAAAAGAATCACTTTTAAAACGGATATGGCAGCGCTTAAAATTATCGGGAAAACCAACTCAGGATAGTTTATGCATAAAAGCATCTACTTTAATTAAAGAAACTAGAACGGAGCTAGAACATAGAGGAAAAGGCGGTAGTGATATTCGCGCATTTATTGATAAAACGCCAAACAGTCAACTAATAATTCGTTCAAATCGTGGGATGTATGTGTATAATGGCAAGGATAAACCTGACTGGGTTAAGGAATCAATTTATTCAATTAATGGAACTGTAGTGCAGTGGGCTATACAGTATCCAACAAAATAATGTAGAAGGTTATATGCAAAGACTTAACGTCAGAGATTTCACGCTCTTCCCTGGGCCTCGTTATATAAAACTAGGGGAGTATAGTGGTGAATGGTTTAGGGAAAAGGTTTTAATACCATTAATCAAAAGCGATACTTGTATTATTTTAGATCTTGATGGTGTTGCTGGCTATGGTTCGTCTTTTTTAGAAGAAGCTTTTGGTGGAGCGGTACGTAAGGGTATTGACACTGATATTCTCTTTGGAATTATAGATAACATTATATCAAAAGATGACCCTGATTTAATTGAAGAGATTCGTGGATATGTTAATGATGCAATTAAGGTAAAAAAAGATGCAAACTAGCGATATAATTGCATGTTTAGCTCTATTTTTCTCTGTCATTGCAGTCCCTATAGGTTATTATCTAGGTGTGAGAAATATCAGAAATTCAACTTATAATGCTGAAATTGATTCAATGAATCTATTGTTGCGTGAAATATATAATGAAGCTATAGGTATTCATCAAAACTGGGATGAATTGACAATTGATATATATACACAAATTATGATTGCAAATCACAAACGTTTACAGACAAAATGCAATCAGTTACATGATATTTATACTGGATATCCTAGAGATCAATTACGAAGGGCTAAAAAAATACTAACAGATGATTTACTTTCAGAATGTGAAATAGTGCGGAAAACCGCCATTAGAGACCTTATATATAGGCTTGATGATATTCAGATATTTTATAAAAAAAGATTCTTTTAATTGCAAACCGCCCCTGTGGCGGTTTTTCTTTTATCCACTACTCCTCAATCTCTATATCCTGATGCGCTATCGCTATCAACTCCCCATAACCGTCCTCAAGTGCTTGTGATAGCAATATCAACACAGCTCTATCCTTTCCAATTAAATTGCTTAACTCAAGTAAAACATCATCTATTGAAACTTTCATAAGTCCTCCTTTTCCTTACATATTAACCAATCCCGATTTTTTGTCTAAAACCTCTTCAAAAATTTTCGAACTAGATCGCAAAAATAAAAAAAAGCCACGCTTAGCGCAGCTTTCTGTGATTAAAAATGCTTCCATTCCAACCCTTGAGTATCAAAGGTAAATTGCCCTTTTCCATAATTATAGAAATTGCCTTCTACAATTAGTTTCTTAGATTTTTTCAATTTATCAACAAAGGCTTTCATCGCCTTATTGTTTTCAATAAATAACATACTGTTATCGCCACCATCAGAACCAACCATTCGATAGCTTTCCAACTTACCGTCATCAAATTTCACCGTAATTTTACAACTCTCAATAATGCAGCCATTAAACTGCCCATTTACAGCAAAAATCACATCATTGCCATATTTAGGGTCTTTACGTAAAGTTAAATCCATTGACGAGCCATTATAAGGAAATCCGAAATCGATCGTATTGTTAGAAGCAAGTACCGCCATATAAGTTGTCGCATTACGCAAATCATCCTTATCTTGCTCATATCTCCACTTTGACTCCACGACCTTTAGCTCATCAGACTTACTCTCTTTTTTCACAAAAATATCATCATAGCAAGCTAACCGCTTAGCACTATCCTCGATTCCGCTACAACTTTCTCCAGTTTCAGCAGCTAAAGCAAAGAAAGGGGTAAGACATAAAGTAATAAGTAATTTTTTCATAATAATGACCTCTCTAAAAAAGAAAAATCATTCTCCCAAATTACCCTCTATTCTTCTGTGATTTAGTTCACAGATTCTCTTAAATCACTTCAGAAGTTCAAAAAATAAGCAATCAATCTTTTCTGCAAGAAAATTATTCTATTTAAAATCAATGATTTAACAACCTAAGCTATATTTTAAGCCAAAATAATACAACTTTTGCTATTTACAATTAACAACCAAAGCTATATTATACACCTATCAAAACGCAGCACAGACTGCAAAGCTCTTTAACAATTTGAACACACAACCTTGCGCTATTACGACATCAAGCGGTCGTTAGATTAAAAGCCCTAACCTACTTGGTGGGCGCAAGGTTTGAAATCATCTCTCGACACCAAAAGCCAATGAAAAACGGTGCGTAGCCGAAAGCGGAGGTAGAGAGGTGTAGTAAACGTTAGCTAAAGGCGTGACATATCGGAGAGACGGTAAATTCTCAAGCCTATTTACGAGTGGGTTTGATAATAACTAATCATTAACAATGGAGATCTCAAATGGCACAAACAAACATTCCCGATTTTATCGGTGAGCTTGATGCAGGCATTTTCGAAAGCAAACTTGCTGCTGCATTATCTGAAGTAGCGCTAGGTGTACTTGCCAACGACAAAGCAGGCGAAGTTACTGTGAAATTTAGCTTGAAACGAATGGATAGCGATAATCCGCAAGTTCAAATTCAGCATAAATTGAGCTACACCAAGCCAACTAAACGAGGTAAATCCTCGGAAGAGGACACGACCGCAACGCCAATGTATGTACACAAAGGCGGTGTGTTAAGTGTGACCCCTGAAAAACTCGACCCAACGCCAAGTGGCACGCATTTAAAACTAGCGAAAGCGGCTTAATGCAGGGTTTATTATCAACTAAATGAGGTTCAAAAATGGATCAACAAACTATCCAACAAATTGCAACGCTTGCCATTGCTGCAAGCAAAGAAATTAAAAGTGACTTTCCTGTCGTGATGTTACCTAGAGAGATGAGCTTGCACTCTCTCGAAGGTTTTAATGCTCATCGCAATCAATTCCGAGCAGAGTTTAACACGCAACGTTTCACAAGTTTTACCGATTACGCTCACGCCAATACGCAGCCCAATGCACAATGCTTTATTGACCAATCAGATATGAGTGCTTTGATTGTGTTTGACATGGGTAACGTTAAGGCAGCAGGACACGCGAAACACCGTGCAGCATTAAAAATGAAGAAAACAGCAGCGTATCAAGCCTTATGCGATTTACAAGGGAAGAAACTTTCGCAGAAAGCATTTTCTGATTTTCTGGAAGATTGGGCGGACAGCCTCAAAGCATATTGCCACGATGACGAAATGACCGTGCAATCAGCGGTGCAATCAGTACGTAAAATGACAATTGATTATGCCCGTAATGAAGAACATGAAGTCGGTGATTTTGCTGCGAAAAAATCAGCAATGGAATCGGTGGAAGCAAAATCAGCGTTACAACTCCCAACGCATTTTGAATTCACTTGTAATCCATACAACGGTTTAGATGTCCGTACATTTAATCTGCGCTTATCGGTGCTAACAGGTTCTGGCGAGCCTGTGTTAGTTGCTCGCTTAATTCAAGCAGAAAAAATTGAGGAAGCTGTTACAGAAGAATTCGCTGAGAAACTTACCGAAGCATTAAGCAATACTGAAATCAAAGTGAATATCGGCACAATCGATATTTAAAACACCGTCCGAGCTGCAGGACACGAAACAAGGCAGCCACCATTTAAAACCGCTTTCCGAGCTCCACCAAAGGTCTGGGCAAGCTGCAGATTGTCAAGTTAAGGATAGCTAGGTCAGAACGTGAAAGCGGTTTTAAATGGTAAACAAGGAGATTCCCCATGAAAAAGATTAAGCCTGCTTGGTGCTTTGATAGTCCTGATGACTATTACGAGCAGTTTGAGGATATTAGCGCAGATGATAAAGATGTACCAGATGAAGAAATCGGTGCATTAGATGATGACTGTGAGTACTGGAAAACAAACTGCTACGGTAGAGGTTAGCCTCACAATAGCTCAATGACCGAAAGAGCCTAAACACGGTTGGATTTGTCCTTTCCTAGACCACTCGCAAGAGGGGATTTTTTTTAAGGAATCAGTTATGAGCAAATATCTAGAACACTTAAAAATCAGCCTCTACTTAACAGAGCGCAAGTACAAAACAACAGGCAGCTACTCTCTTAAACTCGATATCGAAGAGTTAAAAGAGCTGATTGCAGTTACAGAGGCTAATTATGCTTAATCATATCAAATACATCATTGCCGCCATTGCGTTTGAGGTAGTTATCTCAGGGTTAAATGGCTGCGAATCATCGCAACCAGTAATGCCTGCAACAACTTGTAACTTATGTGAGTTTACTCAACCTTAAGGGATTACATAATGAAACTACACCACGCAACAATTAGCTTTCATCGGCGACCGCTTAGCCGTAAATACTACGGCGAGGTGCGAATCAATGATGATTGTGTGTACGTAACCGAAAACTTTGCTTACAAAGAATCGGCGATTAACGCGCTAAAAAAAAGAATCCCGAAGCTTAACGGCTTATACGGCTACCGATTAGCCGAGCCAATCTCACTTGCAGAAGATGGCGCAATCCAGCGTAGATACACGCCAGAAAGAAACTGGGATAACACTTGTTACAGGCTTACCCCAGAAGAATATCAAAAGCGATTGGCGCAAGAAGAAAAAAATAGAGGTTGCGCAATATGAGCGATCTACTTGATGGCATCATTGATGATTTACTTGCGCAGCAAGAAAAAAGTCAAGAACTAAAGAAAAAGGTCTGCAAAGACAGGCTTAGATTTATCATCAGAACTTATGGCTATGACATGGCGGTAAGAATGCTTGATGAGGTGCAGTCGGAAGAATTTGCGAAAGGCGAAATTGAAACTTATAAATCAAACTTACAATGGAGAACAGTATGAATATTTACTTAGATATCGAAACAATACCAACCCAGAATGATGAATTTAAATCATACGTATGCGAAAACCTCAAAGCACCAGCAAACTACAAAAATGAAGAAACCATCGCAAAATGGTTAGAAGAAAACAAAGGCGAAGCAGTGAATAAAACCGCTTTAGACGGTGCTTTTGGCGAAATTGTGGTCATTGGTGTAGCAATCAATGATGAACCTGTTGAAGTGTTTTACCGCGAAGATTGGCAAAATCCAGCGCGTGAAGCGGATATTCTCACTCGCTTTAACGACTACTTGCGCGAAAAAGCCAACAAGTGCAACACAGTACCGCAATTTATCGGGCATAACATTGTGAAATTTGACGACCGCTTTATTTTCCAGCGTTCAGTTATTAACGACGTACAACCTTATTACAAAGCAAACAAACTAAACACCTACGACACAATGACGGAATGGGCGGGCTACGGTGGCACAGTATCGCTCGACAAGCTCTGTAAAGTGCTTGGCATTGAGCAAAAAGGCGATATTGACGGCTCAAAAGTGTGGCAATACGTCCAAGACGGCAAAATCAACGTGGTGGCAGAATACTGCGCCAAAGATGTTGAGCGTGTTCGCGAAATCCACAAACGAATGACTTTTGAAAATTAATTGACACCCACCGCTCCTTTCGGCTAAACTACCCCCACTTTCAACAGAAAGTCGGGATCGCAGTCCCGAATATACAGAGCGGTGAAAAGACAGACGCTCAAAGCGTCTTTTTTTATAGCCGAAAATCAGTAAATCAAAGGAGCCGTCAAATTGACGGTACCTTAAAACTTCAAAGGTATAGTCGAATTGACTACCCCTTTCAAAAAGGGGGTTCCAAATTGACACCCCCTTTAAAGTAGTCAATGATGGACTGATTGAGGAGACCGAAAGGTCTGCCGTTTACTCTGTATGACGGTACTGCGAACCTTGATCAGTTCATCACCAGTAATTGGCGTTACTCGTGATGAGTTTTAAAACTTTAAACGTGAGACTGTCAAAATGACTACATTAACTTTTCAAAACACTACTCTTTCGGTTATCAATCAACGCAACCAAACATTCTTAACGGCAAGCGATCTAGGTTTAGCGTTAGAGTACGCAAGCCCATTACAAGCAGTTCTAAAAATCTACGACCGCAACGCAGACGAATTTACCGAAAATATGACCGCACTTATCGAAATGCCTACCGCAGGCGGTATTCAAAAAGTGCGTGTCTTCTCGCTTCGTGGCGCGCACCTGATTGCCATGTTCGCCCGCACCAAAGTCGCCAAAGAGTTCAGAAAATGGGTTCTAGACATCTTAGACAACGAAACCCAAATGCAACAGCCAGTGCTGCCTGTAATCGAAGAGCGCACATTCAACCACTCACTAAAAAACAGCGAATGCGTAGATATTGGCTGGTTGTGGTTTGGCTTTAGCAAAACGATTGAATTTGTCGAACACCTCACCCCAGCACTTGAAGTATTAGGCAGTCAATACGCCCCGAGAGCCCACTCAATTAAAGTGGAATACGGACGAATGCTCAACAATATGGGTAAGCTCATTCACCGTATCACTCGTGAGGCAGACTTCGGGTATAACCCTGCACCGCTCAACGCCCTGTGTAAACACCTTGAAGCAAAGCCTAAGCGCGCAATCAAACACTACGATTTCTAATTCGTAAAACTTTCACCCAATCCGACCGCTTGTGAAATATCAAGCGTCGGATTGCTACACCTAAAATTCAACAACTGGAGCAAAAAAAATGCAATTCCAAAAAGCAGAACGAAAAAAATCAAAACTCCGCTTAGCTTTAACTGGGCCAAGCGGTTCGGGTAAAACTTACGGGGCGTTACTCGTGGCAAAAGGTCTTGGCGGTAAAATTGCCGTAATCGACACCGAAAAAGGAAGTGCAGCCTTGTACTCTCATTTAGTGGATTTTGATGTGCTTGATTTAGAGCCGCCATACACACCTGAACGCTATCGCCAAGCGGTTAAATTAGCCGTAGATAATGGTTATAACGTGGTAATTATCGACAGCATTACTCACGAATGGTCTGGCTCTGGCGGTTGTCTAGAGTTAAATGACGAAATCGCCAAAGCAAAATATCGTGGTAATACTTGGAGCGCTTGGAACGACACCAAAGCTCGCCATCGTGCTTTTATTGACGATTTATTAGCTTGCCCCGCTCACGTTATTGTAACTATGCGAAGCAAAACAGAAACAGCACAAGTTGAAGTAAATGGTCGTAAGCAAGTCCAAAAGCTCGGCATGAAGTCAGAGCAAAATGACGGTATCGAGTATGAGTTTACAACGGTATTAGATTTGGTTCACGACGGTAATTTTGCTCTACCAAGCAAAGACCGCACAGGGTTATTTCCGCCAAATAGCAATCCTTTTAAATTATCCGAAAATATCGGTCAAAAGCTTGCTGAATGGCTTGAAAGTGGTAAACCAATTCCGACAGCGGACGAAGTCTTGGCTGAGCTTATATCTAATTGTGAAAAAGCTGAAACAATCGAGCAGCTACAAGCGTTTTTCAAAGTCGCTTACCTTGCTTTAAAGGGTAGTGCTGAGAAACAGGAGGAGTCCAAGCGGATTTATGAAAATAAAAAGGTAGAATTAGCTACGAAGGAATAGCAGATGGCAAGCGTAAACAAAGTAATTATTGTGGGTCATTTAGGTAATGACCCAGAAATTAGAACTATGCCGAATGGCGAATCAGTAGCTAACATTAGCGTAGCAACCAGTGAATCTTGGACGGACAAAGCCACAGGCGAGCGCCGTGAGTCAACAGAATGGCATCGCATTGTGTTCTACCGTCACCAAGCGGAAGTTGTGGGGCAATATCTTCGAAAAGGCTCACAAGTCTATGTAGAAGGTCGCTTAAAAACCCGCAAATGGCAAGACCAAAACGGGCAAGACCGTTACACAACAGAAATACAAGGCGATGTAATGCAGATGATTGGCGGGAAAGGTGGAGATAATCAGACTCAACAACCTAACCCGCAAGCACAAAAGCGACCTAAACCAAATGAAATTTACTCCGCCAACGAAAAGCAAGAGTTTGCTGATGACAATGTCCCTTTTTAGAGGTAGCGAATGAAAGTCTTAATCTATGGGCGAGATAGTTGCAAGTTTTGCAATAAAGCTAAAAAGCTCGCCGAATACATGGAGAGTGTAGCAAATAGCTTTGAGTATGAGGTGGATTATAACAGCGGTAAAGGCTGGCAAGCGGTTGCCTTGTCAGAAAAGCTAGGATTTGAAGTTAAAAGCGTGCCGCAAATCTTTGTAGATGGTCGCCATTTAGGTGGTTATGCAGAGTTTGATGCTTGGCTACGGAATGAGATAGCACTAAACAAAATTGATTTTAAAAGAGAGGTAAAAAAATGAAACCGTTTAATTTAGAAGCAGCTTTACAAGGTGAACCAGTACAACTGCGTAACGGGTGTAAAGCTATTGTATATTACAGAGTACCTGATACATTTACGTACGAAAGTGGGAAAAATGTGTCGTACCCATTAAAAGGATTGATTTTTGACAACAAAGGGAACTTAGATGATAGTGATTACTGTTGGTCAGATGATGGTAGTTACGATTTTGATGGAGTGTGTGAAACAGATATTGTCGGCATGTGGGAAGAACCTACACCAACAGTTACAGTTACGTTGCCTAAACCTTTCCAACCTAAAAAAGGCGAGGAATATTATTTTATTCGCCAAAATGGTTTTGGCTCACTCTATGTAGATAAAAAAACAAGAGAATCTATAGCATTTGAATACAACGCTTTTAGAAAAGAAGAAGATGCTCAAGCTTGGATTGATGCGATGAGAGATGCGGTATATGAGTAACAATAGTTGGAAACACGGTTGATTTCCTAGACCCTATTTTTTAATTTGACAACACCGCTCACATCAGATTACGATACCCCCACTTCTAAGCCGTCTCCAACGGCTTTTTTTGTACTTAAAATTCAAGGAAACATAATGAAACGCAACTGGGATTTAATCCGCAAAATATTGCTCAAACTTGAAGAAAAAGCCGACAGCACAAGTTGGCTTGAAAGTTCAGATATTAAAGGCTACGACTACCGTACTGTCACTTATCATTATAAGTTACTCAAAAATGCGGGAATTATCGAAGCTATTGATATATCCACAATGGAAGAAGAAAATTTTGCAGCACTCTCGCTTACCTGGCAAGGTCACGAGTTTCTAGACAAAATCCGTAATAATAGCGTATGGAATAAAGTAAAATCCACTGTCCAAAGTAAAAGTCTCGATTTGAGCTTTGATGTAATCAAAACGGTTGCAACAAAAATTATTGCGGCAATGATTTGACACCGCTCACATCGGATTAAGATTACCGCACTACTTAAGACTAGCGGTTTCCGCACCCGACAGCATAGCGGTTTTTTTATGCCTAAAATTTACTAAATGCCCAAATATGGGTAATTAGAAAATCTAAATGTGCAGATCTGCACATTTCAGAGATCGGGTCGAGAGAACCTAATACAACACCTCACGGAAATAAGTTCCGCTGTCCGAATGCGGTAGTTGAAGCCCGATCACCCTACTGCCAAAAATTAGCTATTGACAACACCGCATTGAGCAAATGGAAAATAAAGTGCTTGAAAAGCTGAAATTATCAGGTTCAAGCATTTTAGCCAACAAGCTGATAGATACAGAAGTATGGCATAACGCCATTGATGCGATGATTTAAAAGGAAAGCAAATGAACCTAAAGCAATGTATTATTTTTCTACTCGCGGTTAATCTCAACCCGCTCGGATTGTGGCTCAACGTTTCTACGTTTGAAAAATTTTTCGAGCAAAAGAGCTGCAACATCCAACAAGATGAAGAACATTTGCCAAAAGCTAGTTGCGGCAACCAAGTAGAAAAGGTAAACCAGAGCATAATCAGGTAAAGCAGGCAGTGGTCTTGCCATTAGCTCAATCTGAATATGAACAGGAATAAGCAACCAACAAAGAATAAACGACAAAAACCACGTTGTAATACGCATAATCACCTCATCAAAATGAGATTTGAGGATGGAAAAGATGGAAGTAATTAACGCTTCCCACATAATAAATTCCTGTAATTGTTGAAGTAAGACGCAACAATTATATTCCTTGTTTGAAGTAAGACGCAACAAGGCGAGTTTTGCGGTTCTCGTTAAAAAACCGTTTGACAACACCGCTCGCATCGGATTAAGATACCCCCACTTTCAACAGAAAGTCGGGATTGGCGTCCTGAATTAACGTGAGGCGGAAATAATAATAGTCGCCTAAATGGTGGCTTTTTTTATAGCCGAAAATCAGTAAATCAAACCTTTCAAAAGGGTGTGGTAATCTGCAACCCCCTTTAAAAAGTAGTCAATGATGGGCTGATTGAGGGATCGAAAGATCGCCGTTACTCACGTTCGGTACGCCAACCTTGATCAGTTCATCACCAGTAATTGGCGTTACTCGTGATGAGTTTTAAAACTTTAAACGTGAGACTGTCAAAATGACTACATTAACTTTTCAAAACACTACTCTTTCGGTTATCAATCAACGCAACCAAACATTCTTAACAGCTAAAGATCTAGGGTCAGCATTAGGATATAAAAATCCGACTGGCGATATTTCAAATATCTACGACCGCAACGCAGACGAATTTACCGCAGAAATGACCGCACTTATCGAAATGCCTACCGCAGGCGGTATTCAAAAAGTCCGTATCTTCTCGCTTCGTGGTGCACACCTGATTGCCATGTTCGCCCGCACCAAAGTCGCCAAAGACTTCCGCAAATGGGTACTCGATATTTTAGATCGTGAAGTTTCGCAAAATGCGCAACAAAACTTACCGCTTGAGCAAACCTTTAACTTTGAGCTTAAAAATTCAGAAGTGGTTAGTTTGGCTTGGTTATGGTTTAGCGCGCACAGAATGGTTAAATTCATAGAATTGATTGAACCAGCTCTTAAAACACTTGGCAGTAATTTAGAGCCATCAGCTCATTCTATGGGTGTGGAATACGGGAGACATATCAAGCACATCGGAAAACTTATTCATCATTTAAGCAAAGATGCTGACTTCGGGCTTAATTCAAGGCCTTTTACAGAGCTAGTTTCAGAAATGCAACATCAACAAACTAAGCGATTACGCTAACCAATCAACCGCCTAATATGGGCGGTTTTTTATTCACAAAATAAGGATAATTATGCAACAACTAATTAAACAAATCGAACAATGGGCTGAAGAAAGAAACCTTATCGAAGGCTCAACACCGCAGAAACAATTTTTAAAACTAGCCGAAGAAATCGGTGAATTGATTACTGGGCATAACAAGCGCAATCTTGAGTTAATCAAAGATGCCGTAGGGGATTGCTTTGTTGTGCTTACGATTTTAAGTAAGCAGACTGGGTATTGGGATTTAGAGGGCGATTACTGGGAGGCTCTTGAATGCAAAGAGGCGCCAATAAGCCTGTATAAGGAAAATGAAAACTATAGCCTGCAACACATCCTGTCCAATCAAGGGATATTAGCTAGACAACTGTTAGACCAAGAAGAAGGCGGTAACGAGGAAGAAATCTATTATTGCATCGGATTGATTACTTATAACCTAGTGCATTATAGCTACGGACAAGAGCTTGATTTTAAAGACTGCGTGCAGCACGCTTACAACCAAATCAAAGACCGAAAGGGGAAAATGGTTGATGGTGTGTTTGTGAAAGAAGAAGATTTATAACCAAGATAGCCCGTTAAGGGCTATTTTTTACAAAGGAGCTGGTAATGAGTAATGACACCTTTATGCTAATAATTGCTATCAATTTATCAGTTATTCGGATTTTTGGTTTGTTAGAAAAACTCTACCAGCAAAAATTAGCTGAGGACGAAATGTTGTTTGAGTTAAAAATCTGGTTAATGGAGAGAGGGCGCAATGTTTAGAAATGAGATACAGATAAGTGACGGCAAGCGGTACGTTGTGCTTGAATGCCAATTTAGACGTGAATGGCAGGTCGCGATGGAAGCTAGAGGCACTGTAACAAGTGGCGAAGCTATTGAGATTTGCCAGTACTGGATTAAATACAAAGGGCTTAGCCCAGAGCAACTTAAGATCATAGAAGTACCAGACATTTTAAAACCAAGCTACTAACTCAAATAGTTAAATCTTAGCCCTCACTACGAGGGCTTTTTTATTGGAGCTCTCATGGAAAACACAGTAACCAATGAACAATTATACAACAAACTTTGCGAAGTTGAGAGAATGCTTGCTAGCCCTAAAGTAGAAAAAGGTCTATGGGATATGCAGGACATTGCCTCATTCGCTGGCGTGTCAGTTGCGTACACTTACAATTTTACCAAAGACCCAAGATTCCCAGCGCCAGTTGAGCTTACTGGGCGCACAGGAAAAAGTTCTAGAAAATTATTTCTGGCATCAGATGTAACCGCGTTTTTTGAAAAATCAAAAGCAAAGAAGCGCAACTAACCAAGTAATCCAGCCACGTCACTCATATCAGGGGCGTAATAGGTATTGAGTAAAATCTTGATATCTCTATGCCCTGATATTTTAGCCAACGTCATCACATCAACTTTTTTAGCTAACCGAGATAAAGCCTCTCTACGGGTGTCATGGAAATGTAAATCTTGGTTAGCAAACCCCGCTAAGTCTTTCATCTTTCGGAAAATAGCATCATGTGAAGCAGATTTAATCTGAAACACGCTATCGTTACCTTCCTCTCTCACGCCTTCCAACAATCTTAATACCTTAATTGCCGTTATCGACAACGGTACAGTTCTAGCAAATCCATTCTTTGTTTTCGGTAGGTGAGCCGTTTTCTTTTCAAGGTCAACATCACACCATTTCAGATTACAAATCTCACCAGCACGCATTGCGGTTTCAATGGCAAATAGGATAGATGCGCCTACACGGCTGATTGTGGTTTCTGGCAGCTTGTCAAAATCAAAACCAGATACAAACAACAATCGGTCGATTTCTTCTTGCGAGTAACGCCTTGTTCTTGGCGGTGGCTCTTTTGGTTTATCTACCGCAGCTAAAGGATTGCTCTTTAGATACTCCCACTTAATAGCCTGCGAGATAACAGCAGATAAGCTCACACGCTCACGCAATACGCTCAAAACAGACACCTCAGCCAATCTCTTACCCTGCCATTGCTCAAAGTCTTGCTTACTTAAATCTTCCAATGGCACCGCACCTAAAGGTGTTTTAGCAATACGAGTTAGTCTCAACGCCTCTGGTCTCGCACCACCTTTTGTTGGCGTGACCTCATCAACGTATTTATCTATCAATTCTGCAAAGGTCATTTTAGGTACTGGCGAGTACTCTCCAGCATCGATTTGACTCTCAACAAACAAAGCCCATTTGCTTGCTTCTGTTTTAGTTGCAAAGGTGGCGCTTTTTCTCACGCCTTTTTTATTTATCTGCGCACGCCACTTTTCGCCACGCTTAATTATTGTTGCCATTTTTAAAACTCTTGGTGTAGTTAATGGTGTAATTTTGGTGTAGATAAAGTATAAAGCAGAATAAATAAGAATAAAATAGAAGAAATAACAAACAAAGCAATGTAAGAAAAAATAGTGGGTATTTATTCAGAAATGAGCGCAAACGCTTGATTTGAAAGGAGTTTTAGAAAATAAAAAAGCCTAGTTATTAAACTAGGCTTATAATAATTGGTGCTCTGAGCGAGCACTTAAAGCCATTACGCCACAATATCTTAACGAGTATAAGGCGTTATTTTGGCGTAGCTGTTTTGGGGTAGTTCAATACCACTTGTTCAAATGCTTAAAATTTAATCAAACAAACAAGGCTGTATTATTTTAACTGGATTTAAATCCAATAAATAGCGATTTTATAACCGCTATTTATTTTACCTGCCAACAAAACTCAAGTATCTGCTTATAAAAGCGCTAAATCGTATGCTGCTGGCTTTTCGAGTTTAGATAAATCAAGATTCGCCATCCCGTCGTCAATCTCTTGTTTTTCCGCCTCAAACTTAGAGACTTGTGCTTTTAGGCCACTGATAATGCCTTGAGTGTTATCCAAATAGTCATCCATCGAGCTTACCACTCCACCTTCGACGCGCAAGAATGGATGTGCCAAGAAGTGATTAAGCCCCAACCAGTTAGGTACAAGCTTGATACCCTCTGTCTCCTTAGACTCTAGTGCTTTGGCATATTTAGCTAATGCGTGTTTAACTAACGCGTAATAGACATAGTTTTCGCGATACTCACGTTCTTGGCGTTCATGTTCTTGGCGCTCACGTTCTTGGCGTTCATGTTCTTGGCGTTCAATGTCCGCATCAATTAAAGACATTCGCTCAGCATCAAAAGCAGCCTGAATATTATCCTCTTGCAATCGATAAATTGGCGCAATATAAATCACTTGCTCAACGCTTGTTGCCAATAATGTAAGGGCGTTAGTTGTCTTAATAAGCTCTACATTATCATCAATAGTCTTAATACAGATTGCGTTTTGATACTCCTTAGGCAACTCGACTGTCGCAGGTAGCTCATAGTTTGAGTATTTTTCAGGTTTTGCCGGCACGCTCACGCGCAATGCCTTACCTGTTTTATTTTTTAGTTGCTCAATCTCAGCCCCGAACTTAGCTACATCTTGACCTAATTGATAGATAAAACCTTGTTCTTGGTTATTTGTTGTTGGTTTTGCCATTTTGATAATCCTCTTTACCTTTTTGATAGATTTTTAATAAATATTGATAATGCGCCTCTATTGGCGGTGCGTAAGGTTTTAGCTTTACCACTATAGGCGACTTATTTTTAAGTCTAACAGTAAGCATTACACCTCCGTTACATCGTGGATAAGGCTAAATCCGCCACCAGCGATAGTTCTTACAATGCCTTCTTGTGTGGTGTACTGTAAATCCCAGTTAGCCGACTCCCATTTTGCACCCTGCGTTTTATCGTGAGATAGTGTTACTAATACTTGATTTTCATTAACTGTAATCTCCCCCGTATCTATTGATAATTTAATTACTTCGCCCTTCTTCGGTTTAATCCACATATCAAGGCGATATTCGCTCAAGTTGATTTTTTCGTCATCACTCCCAAGCACTTCAAAAGTCCAGCCGTCGTCATCACCACGGATTGTTTCCAGCTCGATATTTTCCATTACTTACCTTCTGTTTCTTTTACTTTTCCGCCAGCAAACATATAAGGGTTGACATAACCAGCGTAGATTTCAGGTGTAAACCCTTCTGGCTGTGCTTTGACTAATTCCATCAGCGCCCATTCATACGGGATTTGCTCCCATGATGGGACGGATGAGATAGTAAATGTATTTACTGATAGCGCTTCTTTACCGTCATCTTTCTTTTGTTTTGATACATAAGATGCAATCGTTACAAATGTACTGTTGTTTAGATAGTCGACTTGTAATCCAGTTACTACATGATGAGCTACTGGAGCGCCTGTGCGTTGGCATTCGGTTTGTTTTTCGATAAATTTCATAATGTTTCCTTTTTTGGGGTTAGATAAAAGAAAACCCCAAGCATTACTGCTCGGGGTTGCGTTGATTTAGTTAAGCGTTGTTGGATAAAAATACGAACTCATCTGCTTTGGCGCTGCTCGCCCAGATAAAGATGTCCATTTTTTGCCCCGCAGGCAAAAAGAAATTACCAGAAATAAATTGGTATCCTTGACCTCTAACTGTGCGCCACTCCCCACCATTAAGGTGGATAGCCAAGAAGTCACCTCTATTCTCAAGTAGTACTTGTGCTGGCAGTAGGTAAAAGTTTCGGTTTTTGTTATGAGGCTGGATAGTTAGAGTGACAGTGCCATCATAACTACTACCTATGTATTTGATTCTGGTGGAGTAGATTTTAACCACGTCGCCAATAATATTTTGAGCCTCAATCGTTAAGCCCTCAATCCGCGCGCCTCGAATAATACCACCCTCAATGGTTGAACCGTTGATATTAGTACCTTGCACTGTACCACCAGTGATTGTATTACCCTCAATAGTCGCACCATGAATCCGTCCACCTGTAATAGTATTACCCTCAATCGCTGTCCCTGTGATTGTACCTGCGGTTACTCGTCCAAGATTTGAGTTAATTGCAGATAAACTATCTACATTTAGCTTATCAGATGTCAGTGAGCGAGATGCTATGTGATCAGCGTTGATGCTTTTAGCGGCAATATGTTTCGCGGCCACCGCACCAGTTGCAATCTCATTGGTGGTTACACTATTAGTTGCTAGCTTGGCAGTAGTGATTGCGCCGTCCGCGATAAAATCACCGACTAACACAGTCTTACCCTTTTCAACACGCAACATTGGTGTTGGAGCGCTCTGCGCATTAGCCACCACCTGAAAGCGGTCAGCCATCACGATTACGGAGCTCTCCTCCTTGTTTGCTCCTAAACTAATACCCGCAATAGCAGTTTTACCACCACCAACAACTTGTGTCTTAATTGTATGAGTAGCAGACAACTTGCCGTCAACATCAGCTACCGCACGACTAACTGTTTTGATTTCGGCCTTGGCATCACCCACCGCCGCATTTACAGTTGTGATACGGTCAGATAAGCTCTTAATAGCAGTGGCTCTGGCATTTTGCTCGGTTGTAATAGCGCCTTGCACCTTGCCAATATTGGTGTTGACTTGGTTAAATTGCTGTGCCGTACTGCTATTTAAGTTGCTCACTGCACTATCTACGCGAGAGATTGCACCCTCCGCAGTGCCAATGCGAGTTGATAATCCATCAACCTTACTTGCTTGCGCTTGCTCTTTTGTTGCTTGCGTTTGCTTGTAACTTATTAGGTCAGACGATACGGCATTAACTGAGCTATCTACATCTTCTGGCGCTGGCGTCCAGTCTGTGCCAGTGCTGCCAATTTCTAGTTTAACGCGAGAGATAGTGTTATCAGATGTAGCACTACGCGGGTAAGCGTAAATATTTAAATGTGTAGATGCGCTATTATCCTTTTCGGTGGTCTCTAGTAACGGATTATTCCATCTAAAGGTGGCTTTATATACACCCTCTTTAACTTTACGTAACTTCGCTAACTCACGATATCCGTGGCTATTAAAAACGCCGAATGCCTGTCGGTCACTTGCTAAATTACCCCATAAAGTCACCGTCACCTGCTCCCCGACTGCGGGGATTTGGGCAAGCTGAAAGTTTGTCAAATAGCGATTACCTGTGTAGTTGATGTTTGAGTTGCGCAATAAATTGCGCCCACCAACCTGTAATTTATCAACCGCAGATTGCGCATCGGATTGCCATACAGACCTTAATGCAGATTGAGCAAGGCTTGCCACCTCATTCTTGCTAGCTTTAGTTGACTGGATATTGCTAATGCTAGACTCTGCACCGTCAATTCTGGCTGTTAGAGTTTCGCGAGCTTTCGCCTCTGCTTTATCCCCATTTGCGCGAGCAGTCTTTTCGGCCTCAAGCCCAGATAGTGCGGATTCCGCTTTTGCGGTTAATGCGACAATCTGTTGTGTTTGCTGGTTATTGGTGTTTTGCAACTGCGTAATTGCAGTGCCACGCGCATTAGCCTCAGACTGGATTTTTGCTGACAGTGTATCACTTTCCGCTTTAATTGCTTTGGTGCGGTTTGCAACCTCGTTAGCAATCTCTCTCGCTCGATTATTGGACTCAACACTAATTAGATTTTGAGCTTGTTGAGCTTTAGAGTTAGCCGCATTCGCGGTAGATTGCGTTTGCACCAGCTCATTAACCAAAGCGCTATCTAATTGGTTTTTAGCAATTTTGCCAGTGAGCTGTTTTGCTTGGATATTGATGTTTTTAGATAGCTTTTCATTGAGTAACGTCAACTCTGCATCGATATCAACACTACTTTCGCCTCTAATTCCACTTTGTTGAGCAAATAATCCTAGATTATTGCCTCTAACGTGTCGCAACCAGTAGTAGCGCACTTGTTTAGAGCCAACCTCATGCGTGTACATTCGCGCCGTCAGTTTAGCTAATCGTTTAGCAGTTGAGAGATTGTCTTGCTCACTTACCCAGATTTCCGTTTCGGTAAAATCATCTACCCAATCCCACGTCAAACTAATATTACCCAGCCCACCCGTCACTTGTACATTGTTAACCAATGGCGGTCGGCTAATGGTAAAGGCTTGAGATTTCTCGCTGACTACTTGTCCAGTAGCGTTTTTAGCGATAACAACCGCAACATACCCCCCATCGGGCAACCCCTCGAGGGAATATTCAGTTGTTTTTAGCCCTTTATGGTAAGCGTAAAGGTTACCACCTTTAAGGATTTTGATGTCATAGGTAAGTGTGCCGATACCTTGCGTTGCGACCCAGTTTAAAGATAGTCCACCAGCAGATAATTCGGCGCCAACACTCTCTAATGTTGGTGTATTAAGTAAGCTGGTGTTGCGAGGCTCAAAGCTTGCGCCATTATCTACAATCGCCTCTTTTTGTGGCTCATGCTGTAACGCCATAATAGTATAAGTACCATTGTCGGCGTCCTCTGTAATCGTCATACAACGATAAAGTCGGGACACAATATCGCGTGTAGCGAGAGACCAAACTGCTTGCGCACTCAAGCCTACAGGGTTGCTGTCAAGCGTAACAACATTGCCATTAACTGATGTGATTTTAATTCGGCTGTGTTTTGCCTCTGCGTTAATAAAGCTCAGATAACTATTGCCAGCGATTTTAATCTCTCTATCCAAAGTCACATTTTTACCATTAACCGCGAAAACTCGCCCGCCAATGTTAGCACCTGCGTAATGATTGTCGGTTACTTGGATAATGTCGCCAGGGATATTCATCAAGCCTTCAGCGCCGACCGTAAAAGTGATTGTCTCGGTCTCTAATTTTTCGGTCTCAAGAATCCACTTACCTGTGCGAAACGCTTGTCCGCGAGAGGTGCAGCCAAATGCGGTAACTTTTTTAAGATTTAAGCCATGCTTGCGGATTAGCGCATCATCAGATACGTACTCAATCGCTGTGTCGTAGTTGTTGTCTTTGTCCTTGTACTCAACTTGGATTGCGTTGTGGCGTGATTTGAGCGCCGAATACTGCCGCGTAAACTCTCCATTGATAACGTTAGCATTAGTGTAAGTCCAAACTGGGTCGCTTGGTCTATCCATGATAAATGTCAACGTCGTACCAGTCCAAACAGGGATAGCGCGAAAGATTGAGCACAAATCACTTAAGACATCATAAGCTGAGCGTTGCTCGGTTAGCCATAAGTTACAGGTAAATCGTGGCTCTGTACCGCCGTAGCCGTCAGGTATCATCTGGTCGCAGTAGCGCGCAATTTGATACAACGTCCACTTATCCACATCAAAAGAGCCTAAACGCTCACCTAATCCATAGCGTTTGTTGGTTACAATATCCATTAAAACCCATGCTGGGTTGTCGCTATACGCAACCTTAAAAGTACCATCCCAGAGACCCGAATACCCCCTCGTATCTGGGTTGTAGTTGCTCGGTACCTTAACTTTAATGCCATACACCTCATAGGTGCGTGAGGGGATATTGTTAAAATACTCGGAGTCTAACTTAACCCCCATGTAAGCGGTGTTCGGGTAGCTAAATTGAGCATCGATAATCTCGGTGTAGCTAGCCCATGTTGTTTTATTAGCTAGGCGATTAGAGGTTGAGTCTGCTGTAATCCGCTCAACTTTTACCGTAAATGGCACTCTCGGCAAGTCTCTAATCTCAATCGAGCGAGAGTATGCGGAGCTGTATTTACCGCTAATTACAAATGGGATTTGCTGACTGCCGACTGTGATTTTTAACTCTACTGTCGTCGGGTTTGTGTCGCCCTGCTCGCTTTGATTAAAGAGTGCCTGCACCCCTAATGTTAGTCGCAGACTATTTACATTAGCATCGGTTACGGTTCGGGTTAGCGCTGTGCGCTTGGTAACTTCTGTGGCCACCGACACTTCTTTTTCGACCGTTTGAAAGCCTTGCATCAAATCTTGGACTTGTGAGCCGATTCGCCCCTCAACCTCAACATTATTAAAGTTGAAGCTATCATCTGCATTTTGTACCGGCGTGTTGTCAAATCGAATTGATTTCATGCCGTCAACAAGCCCTTGGATTTCGCCTTCGGAAATAACCTCAATGATTTTGACTCGTTGTTTACTGCGACCGCTTTCTGGTGCCTCTACTGGCGTGCGTCCGCCACCACCTTTTTTGCCACCCATAACTTTCCCTACATTCTGATGTTAAAGCCTAATCTGCGACTTGTTCTCTTTTCTTCCGCTTTGGCGGTTTCCGCGTCGTAAGTCTCAATACCCTGACTAATAATTAGTGAGCCTGTTAAGATACGCCCGTAAGCCAAAGGCATTGGTCTGCCTTGCGCTGTCATATTCTGCAACCCACTAAAAGAGGTGGATTGTTTTTTCTCTTTTTCGCTTCCACCAGAATTCATGCCTGGAGTTTTAGTCAGCATTTGCGCCACCCCGCCAAGCATTAAAGACACACCGACCGAACCAACAACTGCACCGACACCAGTCCAGCTCATTGTATAACCAACAACCGCTAGCGCTGCGCCGACTACAAATTGGACTTTTGCGCCAGCGCCAGCAACTACTGGTGTAAAGTGGACTGTCATGCCGTCCTTAAGGTTGTATTGCAAGCCTTTCTCAAGGTATCGATTATCAAGATACTTTGAGCCGATTCGGACTTTATACACACCCTTTTGGATGTGCTGTCGCAAGCCTTGAATTTGACTAAATAAGGCAGTTAAAACCTCCGCAACATTTTTACAGTCCAGTTTAAAATCCGTACCAAATTGCTTTAATGCACCATAAAATTTAACGTTTACCATAACCACCTCAAAGGGTATTTAGTGGGATTGCAAAATCCAGATTTTCTGCATATTTATGCCGCCAAACTGAATGAGTATGCTTTAGCCAGTAGCCGTCATAAAGGTCGCGCTTACTCAATCTATCCATGCAGTGCTGCAAAATCATCTGCTCGCCAATATAAATAGCGGCGTGATTAGGCACACCTGCGCCAACCTGAATTAGGATAATATCGCCTATTTGTAAATCCTCATTTTGGTTGAGTCGTCTAAAACCCTGATTATCTAGATTATCAAGGTAGAGATTTTCGCCACGCTCCCACCAGCCGTCTTGGCGCTCAAACTCCGCCATATCCCAGCCAGAGAGAAAATAAAAATCCTTAAAAAGCGTGTAGCAATCAACAAATCCGTACTCAAACTCTCTGCCGATAAGTGGCGAAATTTTTGCAAAAACTTTTAATTGCCCACCAGTAACCAACAACCAATCACAAGCGGCCTGCGAAAATAATCTGCGGTCTGCTAGTGATAAGGTAGGCTCGCCGTTCGGGTGCGAGTGAATAACCGCCTCAATCTCGCCTAGCGACTCCGCCTGAATTTGTTGCTCTGGCGAAATTTCAAAAAATTCTTGAGGATTTCCCGCTGTGTTTTCGCACGGGAAGAACACTAAATCACTTTCTTTACGCAATAAAAAACCGCACATTTCATTAGGTGCGGTCTTTTCTGCATAATCGAGAATCTGTTGTTTTAATTGCTGGTTCATTTTTTTACCCAAGTTTATTTACTGCGATAAACCCACCGTAATTCAAGCTGTTTCCTCTCAGCTTACACCCTCTTAAGCAACCTGAGCATTTATCCTTTTTAGGGTCTGCCGTTGGTTGGTCTTTTTCGTCTGCTACTGGGCCACCTGTATAGCCACACTCTGCGGAGCGATACACCCATGAGCAAGTGGTGAGGATTGTCCGCTTGTTGATTACGGCGTTATCAGTTTCGGCTGGTAATGCTAGTGTAAACGTGGCAAATTCTTGCGTGAGGCTAGATAACTGCTCAACGACATAATAACTCACTCGTTCTTGTTGTGGGTCTGCGTTGCGATTACCATCTTTAAAGTTAACCGCATCAAGAAATTGTGCGTAAACTTGTCGCCGTCTCACAATAGCGCTCAAGCATTGTTCAAAATTGTTTGATAGTGCGGTCATCTGCCCATCGTAATTAACGATAGATAATGTAGGACGGTTGCTCGCACCTTGCCCGCTCATCTCAAAACCATCTGCCTTGATACCGTATGGCGCATAGGTATTACCTTGCCATACAATCGGCTTACTTAGCTCATTCGTGCCGGCATAAAATCGGAATAACTCGCCTGTGCTACCATTATTGCCTGTAAGGTGGCGCATATCTACTTCAAACAAGTCAATAAGCGCCGTCTGTTCCAGCTTGGCTAATTCCAGCTGAAACTTCGGTGTAATCAAAGCCGTCATGCAACCACCTCTTCAAACTCGCATTGGATTTCTGTGTGCGTTTTATCTCGGTTTTCCGTCCACTTGCCACAGGTTACTTTTGCATTTTCGTGCTTAAACAAAAATGCCGTCACACCCTTATGTTTAACTAAAAATTGAACCAGTTTAGCCGCCTCAGCGTTTCGTAGTTTGAATGTTACCGAAAACTTACGCAGTAATGGATTTAACCCATCGCTTCTTCGCTGTTGGTAGCCGTCCCCGAATCCCATTTTTTTAACTCGTGACTCATTCTCCACGCTGTAATTTGGTTTCGGGCAGTATGGTAAGGTTTCCATATCTGCATTCCTTTTTTAAAATTGTAAATAAAAAGCACGCCAAAAGCCGCTTGCAGTCTCCTACAAGCGGTCGGTTTTATGTAATGTTTTGCAATTAGAATCTAGCGATACTGCCTAATCCCGTAGGCTCAAAATTACGTAGAGTTTTGAGCGCACGGTGGTAGTGTCCATCTTTGATTGGGTCAACAATTAAGCCATCTGTCATAGGCTTAAGCAGATTTTTCATGCGCCCAAGTGTGTTTCGGTACTCGGTGGCGTGCGTGTAAGCTGTTACACCATAATGTGAGTTGAGCATATTTAGTGGCTTATGGATTTTTGCGAGCAAGTCTAAGCTGTTGTAGAGAGCAAACCACATACTCACAATGTTTAACAATCTGGCATCGTTTATGCTGTGCGTTCTTTCTTTTGGCGTATCGATAATGAGTTCGCCCTCGAGGTAAATCTTGTGTACGTACTCAACTGCTTGCGGTAGTTGCTCTTCGGTTAAATCCTCAATGCTTCCCACGTTAAAACGTTGGTGTACTAAACTGTATGCTTCGTTGTACATTAAAGCCTTTTTACCTACCAGCATACTTACTGCATTTCGCAATCCTGTTCGTTGGTCTGTTGTGGTTTTACGTTCTGCTTTTCCAAAGTGCCAATAGTTGTAGAGTGCTTCAAAACATTCTTCTTGATATTGGATTACTTTTTCTCGCAAGTCTGCTCTTACTTTTTCAGGGTTAATGCTAAATAGCCAGCCGTTGAGTTTTTTAAGGGGCATACAGAGCATTTCGTATGTTTTGCCGTCATTTCCAGTTGTTTTCATATGAGTACAACTGAACTTTTCCTTTGAATTTTCAAGTTTTCTCTGTTGTGAACCCCAAGAAAGCCCTAACGCTTCAACGATTGGGCGAACCGCTGTATAGATTACGTCATCGACTTTTAATGTGATAAGTTCTGAACCGTGAAAAGAGATTACTTGAGTAGAGATTTGATTAGTCATAATTGACTCCTTTTGTTTATTTCTGAAGTTTTTCCCTATTTTATAGGGAGTCGAGAGGTTCAGAAGCCGACAAAAGAACGACCGGGATTATTCCCCCGAAGGGTGTTGTATTCTCCGCCCTCTCGACATTGAGTTTTCAAATCGTTTTTTAATGGTAAGGAAAAACGATCTGCAAAATTTAGATATAAAAAAACCGCTTGTCTGACGGGTGCGGAATGCCGCTTTTGTTAGGTTTCTGACGCCTATGGGGTGGATATTACTACTCAATTAGTGGGCTGTCAAATTAAAATGCTGAAATAAATCAAGTTGAACAACGTTCGCACGCAACATTTCAATTTCTTTAATTTCTTTTTTACGTTGTAACATTAAATGGCTACCATTTGTGCCATTTTGCTTTGATAATTTCTCAAACTCATCAATTTCTGCCAGTTTTTCTTTGACCGTTTCCCGTGTTGCAATACCCGTTGTCCAGTATTGCCATAACACTTCATCGCATTCTTCTTTAAAAGCAATAATTTTTGCTCGTTTTATCGGATCAGAAATTTTCTTAGGTTGTAACGAATAGAGCCAAGCAGGAAATTTACGCAAATTCATACAAATCATTTGCTGAACACCACCATTTGTAGGTATCAGGATTTCCTTGATACCTTTGCTAAAATGCTCAAGTAACTTCTCGTGCTGACCTTGCCAAGAAAGTCCGATACTTTCTGTGATCGTTTTCATTACAACATAAGGCTGTTCATTATGCTCAACTAACAATAATTCAGCACCAAAGAATGGTACTTTTAATAAGTTGATTTCTTGTTTCATAATATCTCCTAGTTCTCCACAAAAGAGAGCCTGTAAGAAACGGTGAGTGGAGAATGGAAACACCGCTTTCGAGTGTACTTTTCTATCTTGCAGGCAATAAAAAACCCCAACTGTTGTCGGGGTTAAAATCTTGGATTTAAGTTTGAATACCCTATCCGATGCCTTTTACCGTTGGCTTGCTTGATTAGCATTGCCCGCTCTTCTTGCAGGGCTTTTCGCATTAGGCGGATTTCGGAGAGGGATTCGCGGGTAACACTTCTGCCGTTAAAAGTAACTGTTTTGCCTGCTAGCACATCTAAGATTGTTTGGTCGCAGGCTTCAATCATTTCATCTAATTTTTCAAGCTGGCTCACAGCCAACCTCCTTTTTTACGTCCGCCACCGTTGAGCCAGCCATTTTTAGCGGGCGTGGAAGCGGTCGATTTTGCTGAAGGTTTTGCTATTTCTTCGACATTTTCAACCGCTTGCGTTGAGTAGGTGCGGATAATATCGGGGTTTACCTCAGGCAATTTTGCCCAAAGTGGCACATTGTTTTCATCGCCCCAGCGGATTCGTTCATACCCTCGCAAGATCGCAATGGCGTGAGCATAACAGAATAAGTCGAAGGCTTCGTTATTGCCTTTGCCTGGTTTACGCCATTTGCCATCTTGTCCTCGTTCTTCGTAAGTGAGTTCGTTGAAGAACCATTCACCTAGCCAGTCGGGAAAGTGAATATAGTTCGCACCGCTGCTTTCCCGCACAAGGGCGTTGTTGATACGATCTTTGAGGTAATCGGTCTGCAAGAGGTAAATTGGCACATCACCCCGAGCGGAAGAGTGTCGATCGCTCCGTGCGGTGTTGTCTGGGTAAGTTTTGGTAATGAGCTTTTGTCGCTTGGTACTGTCGCCTTTAACAAGATACACACGTTTAGCATAGCCATCACGACGACAACGCCGCCAGAATTTGTAGGCATTATCGGTCACGCCCTCTTCCCCTCCGCTATCCACTGCCATCGCAAGAATCGGCATAAAATGCTGCCCGTTTTGGGCAAGGGGATAGGTTTTCTTCAATACATCTGACAGCAGAATATCCCAGTTTTCGGGAATGCGTGGGTCAATGCGTTCAACCACGCCATCTTCATCAGGTAAAGTGTGCGAGATGTTGTAGCGATCAATCAGCCAACGTTCACCATTTTCGCCATAACCGACTATTTGCACGACAAAACGGCGATTACGTCCGCCTTGTACGTCCACCGCAGCAATGAGAAAACGGCATTGTGCTGGCACGGTTTTATGGTCTTTGTCAGCTTCTTCACGACGTTCCATTAGTTCCTCTACCCCACGCTGATCTAGTGCGGAACGAGGGAGATAAGGCAAGCCGCAGTCTGTATTTGTTACTGCCTTTAGCGTTTCTTCACTGCCTGTCATTTCATATTCTTGCTCGGCATTGAGGAGCTTATAAATCAGTTGTGCCCACGTTTGGTAAGCTGCTGCTGGACCTTCAAGCCAGAAAGAAGCAATACGGGATTTACGTCCTTCTCCCGAAATTTGACCGCTTGCATCAATGCGTTGCCCTTCTTTGAGCCATACACCGTTGATATTGAGCTCACGCTTGCGTTCAGGGGCGATCAGATGTTGGCAATGCGGGCATTGTAGCCGTGCATTTTCGCTGGCTTCGACAAAATCGCGGTTTTCGCGAAAACCAGCCATATTTGCCATAGAAGGTTCAAAGTATTCTGAACATTCGGGGCATTGCCAGTAAAAACGGCGTCGGTCGCCACGGTTATAGAGGCTTAGAATACCTGTGGTCGGCGGTGCTTCGTGGGTGGTTTTCGGCTTGTGTTTGATGTCGGCAATATCTTTACCTGGCGAACTCTCTACAAGTGTCATACCAGCACTCATAAATGTAGTGGTTCGCTTGGAAGCCAGTGAGAAGCCGTCCCCTTCACCGTCAATATCTTCTGGCCAACGGTCGTAGTCAGTCAATGCAACGTATTTGTAATCGGATGATGAAAGCACGTTGATGGAAGGCCAGCCGATTTTAAGTAAGTTGCCTGCTCGGAAGTATTTGTCATGAACGTTATTGTCGTTTTTGCGTGGGCTTAAGCGTTCTGTAATGGCAGGCGAACAGCGGAATGTACGATCTAGGCGTTTGCGGCTGTGTTCGCTAGCTTTTTCTTGGGTGAGTTGCACCAGTAAGAAGTCGGACGGATCGCAAATAATAGAATAAGTAATCCAGCCGTCAATTAAGCCGATTGTTTTGCCTGTTCGTGCAGGGCCGACAAAAATCACGGCATCATATTCACGAGAATTGAGGCAATCCATCGGTTCGAGCATATAAGCTGCGGTGTGTTTGTCCCATTTGACGGAATTGCCACCGCCAACAGGAACACGCATATATTCTGCAACCGCTTCTGATACTTTCATTCGGCGTGGAGCTTTGATGAGATTTGCCACATCGCGGCGAATGTCTTTAGCAGATGCGAACATTATTCCTCCGTTTTTTGAATATGCTGTGCCATTTGATCGCGGATGTCGTCGATCACTTGCTGCACGCGAATAAGGGCATTAGGTTGTAAGCCACAATCACGTTCGAGAATGTCGGGTAACGTTTCCAATGATTGAACAATGGCTTTAGCAAGAAAGCTCATCTCTTGTGCCACTTCAAACGCGGGGATTAGCTCACCTGTTTCGCGCTCGTACCTCAAGCGTTCGTTCTCTGCTTGGAAAAAGGCACGGCGGTCGCTGGGGGAAAGTTCATCTACATTTTCAGAGCGAACATTATCAAATCCAAGTCTTAATAATTGCTCCAGAGAATATAATTTTAGATTTTTGTTATTTTGTACGGGAGTTATAAGAGCCAATTTTGAAGCTACCGTCGGACGACTAAAGCCAGTTAAATTGGCAATTTGCCCGACATTTAATTTAAGCTCAAAAAGGTTTTCCATTAAAAACACCTAATTTTTCAATAAAATCGAATAAAATCCTTTAAAATCAACAACTAAGATATTCACTGTTAAAAAGCCCTAAAGGTCAAAAAACTGCCAAAAACCGGGACGCCGCAACCCCGTGGATGAGGGTATCCCGTTGGGAGTACCTTTTTCATTTTTAGAAACTCACGCCTTTTTATTGCATATACATTACCTTGATTAAGTGTTTTCTCGGGAAAGTATCCAACAAATAGAAAACAAAAAAGAAATAATGTAGCATTTACTTATCTTTTTTGCTTTGTTGTCCATATACGAATCTGCTCAACCTGCTTCGCACACAAATCCCGCTCGCTCATGACCACCACCAAATAATCTACCGCATCACCATAAGTAATTCCCTTGAAAGCAGTTTGCGTGCAAGGCGTTAAATAGGCTTGCGGTGGTACTAAGTACTCAGTCTTTATTGTTACTCTTTGACTGCAGCTGCTCAATAGCAGTACGAGGCATAGGCACACGAGCACACGGCTCTTTAACCAAAATCGTTTTAATGCTTTCACGTTTTACCTCTGCTTGTTTGCGTAACTCAATTGTCATCGCTTGCTGATGTCTGACCGCTTCAATCTCTTGCTCCAGTTGAACCGTCAACGCTTGGTTGACAGTTGCTTGTTCTTCAATCAATAATTTCTGTTCAACATTCTCTTGTGCTAATTTCTTCAGCATATTATTTTGATGAAAGAATGCTCCTGCTCCACCAAGTACAATTACCATTCCGCCAACTATTAACGCATTACGCAAGCCCATTGAACATATCCTTTTCACGCTTACGGCGATTTAACAAACCTTTGAGCGGGCGACCACCTGCATTCTTCCATACTAAAAATTGCTCTGCTGCACCTTTAAAATCATTGGCATTGAGGTTTTTCAATAAAGTCGAACGGGCAAAGTTCGTTTCACCAATGTTAAACACTAAACTGACTAATGCGTCGAATTGGTGCTGTTTGAGTGGGACTTTCACAAGACGATTGATAGCTGCCTCAAACTTTGCAACATCAGCAATCAATAATACACGGGATTTTTCTGCAGTAATGGTCATTCCTTTTGTAATAGGAATGCCGTCTACCGTACCCGTATGCCCAACACCGATTGTCCACACACCAATCACATCGGCATAAGCCATTAAACGCTCACCTTCTTCACGGCGAATAAAACTCAAACCATTCTCACTGATCTTCATTTTCTACCACTCCTGTTTTACTTTTTAAGAAACGCAAAATTAACTGACGAATTGCACTCGTCCCCAATAAGCCTAAAGCTGCACCGATCGGTGTGATTAAATCAATATCCAACCCAAAATGCGTCAGCAATGGACGCATTGAGCCTGCAATCAGACTGCATAAAAAGGCTTCTACAATGACCCGCCGGGCTGTATCTTTTTTGCCATACAGAAATGATTTCGATAATGATGCAAAAAAGGCGACCAATACCCCACATACAAAACTGCTATGCTGCAGGACATAAGCCACCACCACAGACCAGAGATCAGGATTTTTCTCTGGCATTTTTTTCATACTCCACCCCGTTTTCGAGGCAATAAAAAAGCCCCGACTGGAAAACCAATCAGGGCTGTAAAATTCATTCGGTGAACATCACTTATACGATGATCACCATTGCAGATATAATAGGTTATTTAGGTAGGAAAAGCAAGTGCCATTTTTCAAGAATATGCAAATTTACGTAACTTAGTGGCATTTTTATGATTTTTAATAGCAAGATCGAGAAATTTAGCGACAACCCACTCTGAAGCTTTAATGCTTTCTCTCACTCTTAATTTCCAAGTAGCAAATTTTATTGAGGGGTCTTTCGCGTGCTGATACTTCGCAATCGCATACACCGAACGACCAAACACGTATTTTGCTTCCAGATATTTATAATCCTGCGGACAAGGCTTCTTAATGCAATAGCCCACCACCGAACTAATTACCATACCCAGATCATCGTTGCACTGCTCACGCATAGGCTCTTTAACCTGATTTGGATCGACCGACAGCATCAGTCTCGCAATCATATTTGTACGGCACTCAAAATCTAAACCACTATAAACCCACGCCCCCCACTCACTCAACCGCTCTTCAATCCACGCCTGCTTATGCTCATCAAGTAACTTATCCGCCACGTTTCAACTCCTTTACTTTCGCCTTATACACTTTGATTAAATCCTTGATTTCCTCCACCGATAACTTCAATGGGGGATGGTCTTTGCGTTCTAAGAATTCCACCCGTTCCAGCCCGATTTTCTCAATCAGCCCCAAACGATACTCTAAAATGTTACCGCTTAAATGATTGTTGCAAGCCGAGCATTGTTTGTGGGTGTTATCCTCATTAAACCGCAATTCAGGACAAGCCCCCACACTTCTGTAATGCCCTGCGTGATATTGCCCTTGATGATAGCGACCGCACGAAATGCACGGCAAATCCACATCACGCAAGCGGATAAATTCATTAAACACACGCTGCAAATCTTTCAGCCAATCGGAACGGCTTTTCAGCTTCTCCTTCCGATCACGCATACGACGGCTTGCCTCCAAGCGGTCAGCTTTTTCTAGTTTTTTGCGTTTCTCTTCGGCTTTTCGCTTGCTGTATGCAATCGCACACTTCATTGAGCAAACCTGCTGCGTAGACTGCTTTTTAATGTAATACGCCCCGCACTCTTTGCATTTATGCTGCTTTGGTGGTTTATTCATTGCTCATTTCCTCTTCATTCCAACGCTTCCCACAGCGAAACCCCGTACATTCAAACGGCTTGATTTTGTCAATTTCCGATTTCTCGCTAAATTCCCGCCAATCTTTCAACACCGCACCGCAAGCAGGGCAACGGTATGGCTAGTTATTGTTGTTCATTTTTCCCTCTTAAAAATTTACTTAAAAGTATAAATAGCACTTGCATTTTTATACTTATGCGTATAAAATAATCCCATCTTAAACAAACACAGGAGATTAAGTGAAACCCAGACAATTTCTGAAATACTTGCAAAGTCAAGGTGTGGAAATCCAACAAGGCACGAAGCATTACCGCTTATACCGAAATGGCAAAAACACACAACTAACAAGAAGCTCAAAAGATATTGCCGATGCAACGGTCAGCAAAATCAAAAAGCAGTTAGAAATTGAATAATCCCAAGCCCTCGAAAGGGGGCTTGTTTAGGCACTTAATCACCACACACGGAGAAAATATGCGTTATTACCCAGCAACCCTCGAACAACTCGAAGAAAATGGCAAAACTTACTATCTTGGTTCATTTCAATTTAGTGAAAATAGCTTTGCCAACGTACAAGGCGATACAGAAGCTGAAGCCATTGCCGAATTAGAATCAAGCCTCATTGGTGCAGTGGAATTTGCGATCAAAGATGAAGAAATTTTCCCTGAACCTAGAAAGCCCCAAAAAGGCGAAATCCTTGTTTTAATGCCTACATTGGTTGAAGTCAAAATGCTCATCAACAACGAACGTATTAAACGCAAGCTAAGCAAAACAGAACTCGGCAAACTCGCAGGCTTTACTCCTGCAGAAATGCAACGCTTGCTTAACCCGTGGTATAAAAGCGGCATTGATAAGCTTGATAAACTGGCTCAAGCCCTGAATCAAACCATTAGCCTTAAATTGGTTTAATCGCTGAAATACGTGATTTTTGTTCATTTTTTCCTCGATTGAATAAAAATATAATAATTTATGTTTACTTTTAATCTTAAATGATTATAATAACCTCATTGATTAACACAACGAGGAGCAAATGAAACAAAGTGAATTTGTAAGATGGCTTAAATCGCAAGGCGTCCAAATGAAAAATGGTGGCAACCATTTAAAACTTGAACTCAATGGCAATTTAAGCGCTTGCCCAAGACACCCAAGTCAAGAGATTCCAACAGGTACACTGCACAAAATCAAAAAAGACTTGAAACTTAAATAGCATAACGCCTCGAAAGGGGCGTTTAATCGGGCATTTGCTCCTCACTTTGAGAAAATTTATGCGATATTACCCACTAAAAGTCTGGCAAGAAGATAACGTGTATCTTGCAATCCTTGCCGATGAAGACAACTGGTTTGGTATTACCCAAGCCGACAGTCTAGAACAGCTTGCAGAAATGGCAGATGATTTACTGATTACCGCCGTTGAAATGAAATTTGAGTTTAACCAACCCATACCAGATCCAACGGAAATCAACGAAAATCAGCCTTTCGCCCGAATGTCCACGCTGATTACTGCTAAAGTGTTGCTACATAACGAAATGATTAAGCAACGCATTACTAAAGCCGAATTAGCCCGCAAAATGGACTTAAAACCGCAAGAGGTTCAGCGACTGCTAAAACCACGTTGCAACACCAAAATCGACACGCTTTCCTACGCCTTCCAAGTGCTAGGCAAGCGGTTGAATTTAAACCTTGAATAACGATGTACGTTTTGCGTACCCCATCTTTCAAAGGGTTTACATTTTATGTAACCCCTAAAAGGCGATATACACAAAATGTAGAGCGTTATGCCCAAAGGGGTGTAATTTTATTCCACCCCTTGTCCTACGCTTGACAAGCTCCTCTGTTGGGCGTAGGATATTTATCAAGTTCTTAGAGGGTCATAGCTCTAATTACTGGAAATTTACAAGAGCGGTATTCACATTCACCACCGTAAGCGTGATTTTTTTATACCTGCAATATAGCTTATATAGTGTTTTGCTATATCAGCTCTAACAATTTATTCAATGCCGAGTGGGCGACTAATACAACACCTTCGGGGAATACGTCCATCCGTTCTCTTGTACGGACTATGAACCACTTGGCAACCCTTTCAAATTTCATAGAACAAAACAGGAGTAGACTTATGTCTAATCAAATCTCAACCTTCAATTTTGAACACTCAGCAATTCGTGTAATCGCAATCAATAATGAACCGTGGTTCGTTGTAAAAGATATTTGCGACACTCTAGATATTTCAAATCCAAGCAAAGCAATTCTAAATTTAGACGACGATGAAAAAATGATTTCCTCCGACTCTAACTTAAAGTTAGGGTCAGCAGGAAACGGTGCTCAAAGTCTTGCATTGGTCTCTGAAAGCGGAATGTACACCTTAATCCTTCGCTGTCGTGATGCAGTCAAAAAAGGCTCTATCCCACACCGTTTCAGAAAATGGGTAACGGCAGAAGTCCTCCCCCAAATTCGCAAAACAGGCAGTTATTCGCAAAACGTGGAAGAAATCAGACCGCTTGTCGAGCAAGAAAGACGGAATTAGGGAGGGAGATCACAAAATTTATTAGCATAAAATTTTGTTTATAGGGTGTGTGAAACGAAGTTTCACGCGTGTAAGCGGTTAATTTTTATTTAAGCTTTGTAAAAGCGTGCGTGGATTTTTCAAATCCACAACCCCTATTTCTGTAATAATTTCAGCTTTATCTGAGAGTTTTCCTTTCTCAATAATCACTATTTGTTGTGCATTTTTTACTAAGCGATGAGCGCGGTAAAAGAAGCTGGTGAGCGAGCTAAGGTTTATAAAATGGAAATGGTTGGTAAATCATCTTGCCCTAAATGTGGTGAAACAATGCACAGGAATTACAACAAAAATTTGAGTATCGTACAGCAAGTTCAAATACAGTAACAAACCAAAGTTATTGTAAGAAATGTCGTTAATTTATTAGATTGAAGCCACTTTATTAATAATATCAGAGGTAAAGTGGCTTTAGAGTATGTATAGAAAG
>ENA-OWMY01000044-OWMY01000044.1-metagenome-genome-assembly--contig:-NODE-44-length-35732-cov-4.593800_pt1 | contig 35732 bp, 30 predicted proteins | sample MGYA00245358_ERZ651122 | MGnify/ENA primary metagenome ERZ651122 (study PRJEB26857, sample SAMEA4031752) | metagenome | biome: human; feature: oral; material: saliva | place: Philippines | collected 2014 | study...
CCGCCGCATCCTCAGTTTGGTGTAGGAATCCTACTTGAACTGGTCCTTCAGGCGGGAGAAGAGACCACCGCGGTGCTTAACCTGCGAACCCTCGGTGAGGGATTCACCGCGCAGGGCGGCGAACTGGCGCAGCAGTTCACGCTGTTCTTCGGTCATGTCGGTGGGGGTGACCACCTGGATACGCACCAGCAGGTCGCCGCGACGCTCGGTGCCGAGCACGGTTGCGCCCAGGCCGTTGAGGGTGATCACGTCGCCGCTCTGAGTGCCTGCAGGGATAGCGACTTCCTGGTCGCCGTCGAAGGTCTTCAGCGGGATGGTGGTGCCCAGTGCCGCCGCAACCATGGGGATGTTCACGGTGGTGACCAGGTTGTCGCCTTCGCGGCTAAAGTACTTGTCGCGCTTGACGTTCAGGTCAATGTACAGGTCACCGTTGGGGCCACCGTACAGGCCGGCCTCGCCCTTGCCGCGCAGGCGGATACGCGCCTGGTCGTGCACACCGGCGGGAACGTTGAAGGTCAGCGGCACGTCTTCACGGACGCGACCCTGACCGTGGCATTCAGGGCAGGGAGTCTTGATGACGGTGCCGTAGCCGTGGCAGTCGGGGCATTCGACCTGCTGCATGACGGTACCGAGGATGGACTGCACACGGCGCTGCATGAAACCGTGACCGGAGCAAGTGGTGCAGGTTTCGGGCTGAGTGCCCTCCGCGGTGCCTTCACCGTTACAGGACTTACAGGTCACGGCGGAGCGACGCTCAATGGTCTTCTCAACACCGAACACGGCGTCCTGCAGGCTGATGGAGACGGTAATCAGGTCGTCCTGGCCCTGACGCATGCGGGATGCGGGGCCGCGGGCACCTGCCGCGCCGCCGGTGAACATGTTCAGCAGGTCCTCGAAACCGCCGAAGCCGCTGAATCCGCCGCCTGGGTAGCCGCCTCCGGGGTAGCCTGCGCGGCCCTGTTCGTCGCCGGTGGTGTCATAGTTGCGACGCTTTTCGGGGTCGGAGAGCACCTCGTAGGCGAGGGTGACGCGCTTGAACTCTTCGGCTGCGTCCTCGGAGGGGTTCACGTCGGGGTGCAGCTGGCGCGCCTTCTTTCGGTACGCCTTCTTGATCTCTTCGGGACTGGCGTCTTTCGATACGCCGAGAGTATCGTAATGGCTCATGCGTTTCCTTCCTCTCGAGACGTTGGCGGTGCTCGATGAGTGCACCGCCAACAATGGTCGTATCAATTCTAGGGGATACTACCCCCGACCCGATACAATGGCTAGGCTGAAAGGGGTCGCTCCCGCTATCCGCTTAATCTGCGGCGCGCCCGAACCCTGTATTAGCTTCCCTGCCGGTTCTGTCTCGTTGTTCTGACGCATAGTTCCGTCTCGTTAGTTCCGGTTCACTGTTCCGGCGCTGTCACCGCCCTACCGGCGCTGCCCCTACCGCCCCAAAGGAGAATACGTTGAGTACCCACCACTCCCCCTACGGCTGGGGTGCCCAGGATCTAAACGCCGCCCGCATGAGCCGCCAGGCGCCACCCCCGCGTAAGGTACCCCTACGCCGCGGCCTGCTCATTGAGGATATTAACGGCTGGGTGGGTGAGGTCGTGAAGGCTGAACGCATCGGCGGTGCCCTCTTCTTCGGACTTGAGGACGCGAAGGGCAGGGTGAAGAACTTCCCGCTGGGCCCCGGCTACCTCATTGAGGGTGAGCCCGTTGAGATTGTCGCCCCGGTGGCCGCGAAGGAGCCCAAGCGCACGATTTCTCGCTCCGGTTCTATTGCGGTGAAGAACGCCCCGGCTAGGGTGGCGCGCGCCTCCCGCATCTGGGTTGAGGGTCTGCACGACGCCGAGCTGGTGGAGAAGGTCTGGGGCCACGATCTGCGCGTTGAGGGCATTGTTGTGGAGCCGCTGCACGGCGTGGATGATCTTGCCGGCGCTGTTCGTGAGTTCGCGCCGGGCCCGGGCCGCCGCCTGGGTATTCTGGTCGACCACCTGATTGAGGGCACGAAGGAGCAGCGCATTGTTGCGGAGGCGATGGCTGTGCCGGGTGCCGCCGGGCACGTAAAGATCGTGGGTCACCCGTTTATCGATATTTGGCAGGCAGTCAAGCCCTCGGTGCTGGGTTTGAAGGCGTGGCCGCAGGTGCCGCGCGGTGAGGACTTCAAGAAGGGTACGCTGCGTCGTCTGGGCCAGCCGCACGAAACGCAGGCGGATGTGGCGCAGGCGTGGAAGCACATCCTCTCCCGCGTTGACTCCTACGCTGACCTGGATCCGACGTTGCTCGGCCCGGTGGAATCGCTCATCGATTTTCTGACCGAGCCGGGCGCCTAACCCCACCCTAACCGCACCCGCAACCCGTTATTCCGCCCCCGTCTGCGGGCGCAGGTGTGAGTTTGCTCAGAACCTTTCCCACGAGGGCATTATCCTGTGGGTTTTGCCCGCTAAAGCGGTACAATGGTTGAGCGTGTGGCGTTGCCCCTGTGGGTTTTGCCGCACCATCACTACACTCTTAGGTCACCGCCGCTCAAACGATTTACCTCTTCGGAGGGTATTTCCACCGGCTGAGGTGATCGCCACAAGAAACTTCTATCGAACCAGGATTTTCGTGACTAACGATGTTCGCCCGGCAACCGGGCCTCAGAAAACCCGTAAGATTAGCGTGATTCAGGACCGCAACCGTGCGACTCTCGCGCATTTCGGCGGTATTCTCGGCATCATTCCTTCCGCAGCGGTTTTCTACGTCAGCCGCAATAACGCACCCTTCGCTGAGCAGGAAGCTCGCGAGGCGATGAACTTCACCCTCCTGCCCTCCATTGCCCTGGTGGTGCTATGGGTGCTGTCCTTCCTGCCCGGCATGGGCAACATTGCCATGGTTCTGGGCGCGCTCGTGTGGCTGTTCATGGCTATTGCGTCGCTGCGTGCCGGCATTGAGGTGAACCGCGGTGAGCCGTACAGCTACCGCTTTAACCCGCGCCTGCTGGACCGCTTCTACTCCACCGAGAACGCAGAGTCTGCAGAGTCTTAAAAACCGCGCTGCCTCATAACCACGTGATTCTAGGACCGCGCTGATAACTTTTACGCTGAACGCCCCGCACACAACGTGCGGGGCGTTCTACGTTTAAGTGGGGCTTCTTTGCCTAGTGCGCGTGAATTACTGCAAACTCTACCGAATGGCGCTGTAGATAATCGTTGTTAAACGATCGTGGGCCCCTGTTACCAGGAGCCCACAACCGTATTCACTCAACTTCAGCAAAGACGAGAACACGCTGTTAGACATATACCGTCCTGCCATGACCTATTATGGCACAGCGTAACCTTCAACCACAACTTGAAATTAGGGGTTTTGGGAAAATTTTTCGCAGGAAAGTATTCGAAAAATACGCACCCTAAAAATGGTATGAAAGAGTGGAAAATTCTTTCAGCTAGTCCAGCACAAATGCGAACAATTAGCACGCCCGTGTAAGGTTTAGTACTCCCCTGACACTCCTCCAAAAAGCCCCGAAAAAATTTTTAAAAATTTTTCTGAACCCACAAAAACACCCCGAAATCACCGAAATATTACGGTGATTCCGGGGTGTACGCCGTATGCAGGCGGCAGCAGAGACAGCGCTCAAGTGGAGCTGCGACAGATTTGAGCCAAGGCGCAGCTCCAGCCGAAAAGCCCCTTATCACGCGGTATTTCTTAGTGCTCCTGGTGCTCTTCCGAGAGCTCTTCCGAGACTTCCGGGAGCAGCTCACGGGTGACCGCATCCCCCAGCAGGCGCCCCTTGAGGGTCAGGCGCACGTGAGCTTCAGGGTCAGGTTCAGCCTGAGAGGTTAAAGCGTCAGGCTCAATCAGAGCTTGAGAAACCAGCCAGCGCAGGGAGGCGCCCAGCTGCGCCTCATCGTGCACGGCGAGTAGCTCGCGCATCGCCAGGCCCTCACGCACACGAATCATGAGCATAATCGTTTCAAAAGCACGAGTGGCGGTGTCCAGCACCTCACGTGCCGCCGCCGGGGACTCCCCCGCACGCACCTTCTGCGCGTACGGTACCGGGTGCTTCACGTTCCACCAGCGGGTACCGTTCACGTGCGAGTGCGCGCCGGGGCCGATGCCCCACCAGTCCTGGTTGCGCCAGTAGGCGAGGTTGTGGTCGCTGCGGGTGTCCTCGCTGCGCGAGTAGTTGGAGACCTCGTACCAGTTGTAGCCGGCTTCGGTGAGTAGCTCCTCGGCGAGCAGGTACATGTCCGCCATGAGGTCTTCGTCGGGCATGGTGTATTCGCCGCGGCGGATCTGCGCGGCAAGCTTGGTGCCGTCCTCCACGATCAGCGAGTACGCGGAAATATGGTCCGGCTCGTAGGAAATTGCGGCGCGAACACTTTGCTCCCACTGCTGCAGGCTCTCCCCCGGCGAACCGTAAATCAGGTCCACGGATACCTGCAGGCCAACCTCCTTAGCCCAGGCGACGACCTTCGGCACGTTCGACGGCGTGTGGGTGCGGTCGAGTACCTGTAGCACCTCGGGGACGACGGACTGCATGCCGAAGGATACGCGGGTGAAACCGCCGTCCTTGAGGGTCTGCAGGTCTTCGAGCGTGACGGAGTCGGGGTTCGCTTCGGTGGTGACTTCTGCGCCTTCGACCAGGCCGAATACGTCGATGGCTGCTTGTAGGATGCGTACGAGGTCGCGGGCGGGCAGTTTGGTGGGGGTGCCGCCTCCGAAGAAGACGGTGTGCATGGGGCGTTTTGCGACGCCGGATGCTTCGAGGGTGCGGGCGGCGAAGAGGATTTCTGCGATGGCGTCGTCGGCGTAGGTGCCGAGGCCGATGCCGTCGCCGAAGTCTTCGGTGGCGTAGGTGTTGAAGTCGCAGTAGCCGCAGCGTACGGAGCAGAAGGGGATGTGTACGTAGAGGCTGAAGTCGCGGTTTTCGCATCCTGCGGCGCTGGTGGCGGGGATGCGCCCGTCGCGGGGTGCGGGGGCGCCGGTGGGCTGGGCGGGCATTCTGCCTCCTGGAACTAGGTGTATGAGTAGTGAATCAACAATACGGGCACCGCGTATGCGGCTACGCGGGCGGCATCAACAGACAGCGTGCAGAGAACCCGGCGGTACACGAGGCACCAGCCGGGTTCTCATATGCCTAACTTTCGTAGGGCCCCATAAATCGTGAGCCATTGAAATGAATCATATGAGTCGGGTCGCTCTCCAGCCAGACTTCTGTCTCCCAGGCAATATCCATCAAGTGAGATCGGAGTACCTGTCGGTTCGGGAAGCAGGAAATATACACAATCCCAGCTTTCGACCCTCCAAAAAGTGATTCCAAATCTTTCTTACGGAGAGGATTTACTGGACCATGAGTTGTTACTGCTTCCATTAAAAAGAGCCAGTTTTTATCCTTCTGATACACAACCAAGTCAGGCATCTTTCCGTGCATATCAAGATTAATACCAAGAGAGGAAAGTGACTCTTTGTTATAATTTGATGTTTTACTATCCGCGTCACCTATATACAGAACCTGGCCCCCTGGTGCAAAACGAGGACAAAATTCCTCAACCATGGCCTTAATTAGTTTATTTTGTCCACCAGGATTAATATATTCGATTTCATTCGAAGGCATACGAACAGGAATCTTAGCCATTCTACGCTCTTCGCGCTGCAACTCCACTAGACTCTGAAAATCAGCTAAATATTCTTCAAGGGCAATAGTAAATTCACTAGAATTAGCATCGCTTCCCGAGTACATACGAATCACATTTAGTGCATTGGGGCTAACCCTATATACATTTTTTGACGAATTAGTCGGACGATTCGGATCATCATCATTGTGTTCGCAAAAAGCTGCCGCTACAAATTGATGAAGAACCTCTCTGCGTACAGTCTCCCTGGAGTTTTCTGCAATTTGGTAATCAAGATTATTTCTCATCCAATCCATCAGACCACGCACTCCGATTCGATTATTTGTTGCTTGGTCCCAGGTATCTCCTTCACGGAGGTTCAACAGCGACAGAAGAGTCCTTGCGGCCATATCGTTGGTTCGCTTTTCATCAAATTCAAAGAGCTTTAAAAGGTTTTTAGCTTCTTCAATCATGGTCATACAGCTTTCTCCTCCTTAATCTGTAGAGATTCGATATTATCTGAAAGAATCTCAGAAATGTCCTGAGTCGGTTGTTTTGAATGGGCAAGTTTTCGCAAAGAACTTATTGACGGAAATGGGAGTTGACGCAAATCTCCAGCATTTACCTGGGTATGCCCACTGAAAATGCGAAAATAATCGTCTACTTGGGCTGAATTTAGCCATCGCTCAATTCCTATAGCAACGTCCTTTTCAAGACCCGAGCCATTATTGTGAATATAATTTACCTTATTATCTATTGCGAACAAGTTATTTGAATGGTACAAGGCTGCGCTTATGCGACGCTTCTCTTCTTTTGCAGAGAAACGCTTTACAAGGACATACCAGCCTGACGGAATGACATTTTTTGCCGTATTTGGATGGAACCCATCGACCCACTGTTCTTTCTTGCAAGATTCAAGAGGATGGATTACTTGTCCATTAAATATATGGGAAGCATGAATGAGAGGCAGAGAACCAACAAGTTGATTCTCAAGAAGAATCTCACGAGAGCGGAAACCCACCACTTTACCTGTCGAAACATTCAGATTCAAAGAGGATAACGTTTCCTTGGCGTGGGACATTCGCTCAATAATCTCCCCGTCATAATCTGTATTGGGGACAAAGATAAAATCACCAGTTACAACTTGAGTGTACGGAACCGAACGGGTAGAGACTGTTCCCTTATGGTCATGCGATACACTTAGCTGCACATGAGATTTTGCTACTCCCTTATACATACCAGTGATAACTGTTTCTTGGAGTACTCCAGACTCTCCAAAAACAGAAGAACGGGACTCAAAACTATGGATAGAGTCAATACTAGATTTTTTGAGTAAATCTTGGCGAAAAGCAGTGTAGTAGGTTCCATTCATCCATGAACGCGGAGTAATGGACACCTGATAGCCACCATCCTTCAAAAGGCGCTCACCTAGGGACATGAAGGCAGCATACATATTGGGTACATTGCACCCATGCGAGCGTAGAATTTGGGCTACTTCTGACTTACTTGCAAGCTTAAAATACGGTGGATTCTGAATAACATAGTCAAACAGGCTCTGACCTTGCAAAGCCCATTCAATAAAATCTTGATTAACGTATTCAAGATGTACCCCGGGACGAGAACAATCTTTCAAAGTATTCTTCAACGCAGGAATGAGCTCAGAATCTTTTTCTACAGCAACAATCTCAAGATTGGTTTCTGGAGATTCGCGTGTAAATCGGTCCACAACTGCTGCTGTCAATATGCCAGATCCTGCGCCAGGGTCTAGGATACGAACTTTATTAGAAGTTGGAAGAGGCAACATCTGCGCCATCATCTGTGCGACTGCGAGCGGGGTAAAAAACTGACCTTGGTCGCTTTGGCTCTTCTCATCGAGAGCGCTCATAGCCTGCTGTCGTCGTATCTCAGCGCGTTCCACAAATTCCATACTTCAAGGGTAACTGTACCCCTGATGTGTGCCAAGTTAGTTCGTCATCTCAGGAATGTCCTACGCAAATTGATGTGTTTTCTAAGCTGGACAGCAGAGAACCCGGCGGTACACGAGGCACCAGCCGGGTTCTCCACTCAAACAGGTCAGCACACAGCCGGAAAAGCTACAGCAGCGAAAGGCTACTTCTTCTTTTCCTTTTCCTCGCTCGAAGACAGTGCCGCAATGAAGGCTTCCTGAGGAACCTCCACACGACCGACCATCTTCATGCGCTTCTTGCCTTCCTTCTGCTTCTCCAGCAGCTTACGCTTACGCGAAATATCGCCACCGTAACACTTCGAAAGAACGTCCTTACGCATCGCGCGAATGTTCTCGCGGGCAATAATACGCGAACCGATAGCCGCCTGAATCGGCACCTCAAACTGCTGGCGAGGAATCAGCTCACGCAACTTAGAAGTCATCATCAGGCCGTACGAGTACGCCTTATCGCGGTGAGTAATGGCGCTGAACGCATCCACCTTCTCACCCTGCAGCAGGATGTCGACCTTCACCAGGTCGGCCTCTTCCTCACCGTCGAACTTCCAGTCCAGCGACGCGTAACCGCGGGTACGGGACTTCAACTGGTCGAAGAAGTCGAACACGATCTCTGCCAGGGGCAGGCGGTAACGCATCTCCACACGATCCTCGGACAGGTAATCCATGCCGCCGATCTGGCCGCGGCGAGCCTGGCATAGCTCCATAATCGCGCCAATGTACTCGCTCGGGGCAATAATCGTACACGCCACCATGGGCTCGCGAATCGTCGCGACCTTACCTTCGGGGAATTCGCTCGGGTTGGTCACGCGCTTAGCGTTACCAGCCTCATCCACCACGTCGTAAATAACGTTCGGTGCGGTCGAAATCAGGTCCAGGTTGAACTCGCGTTCCAGGCGCTCACGCACAATCTCCAGGTGCAGCAGACCCAGGAAGCCACAGCGGAAACCAAAGCCCAGAGCCGCAGAAGTCTCCGGCTCGTAAATCAGCGCGGCGTCGTTGAGCTTCAGCTTATCCAGAGCATCACGCAGCGCCGGGTAGTCCGAACCATCAATCGGGAACAGGCCAGAGAACACCATCGGCTTGGGGTCCTCGTAACCGCCCAGGGACTCCTGCGCAGGCTTCGCGGCGGAGGTGACGGTATCACCCACACGGGACTGACGGACGTCCTTCACACCGGTAATGAGGTAACCCACCTCGCCCACGCCCAGGCCCTTCGACGGCACAGGCTCCGGCGAAATCACGCCGATTTCGAGCAGGTCATGCTCAGCGCCGGTGGACATCATCTTAATCTTCTGACGCGGCTGCAGGCTACCGTCCACAACACGCACATAGGTGACCACGCCGCGGTACGAGTCGTACACCGAGTCAAAAATCATGGCACGCGCCGGGGCGGATGCGTCACCCTGCGGGGCGGGAATCGCCTCCACAATACGGTCCAGCAGAGCCTCAACACCCTCACCGGTCTTACCCGATACGCGCAGAACCTCGTCCGGCTCGCAACCAATCAGGTTCGCCAGCTCCTCAGCGTACTTATCGGGCTGAGCCGCGGGAAGGTCAATCTTGTTCAGCACCGGGATGATGGTCAGGTCGTTCTCCATCGCCAGGTACAGGTTCGCAAGGGTCTGAGCCTCAATACCCTGGGCAGCGTCCACGAGCAGAAGCGCACCCTCACACGCGGCCAGGGAACGGGACACCTCATAGGTGAAGTCCACGTGGCCGGGGGTGTCAATCATATTCAGCGCGTAGGAGGTGCCGTCAACATCCCAGGGCATGCGCACAGCCTGAGACTTAATGGTGATACCGCGTTCACGTTCAATGTCCATGCGGTCCAGGTACTGCGCCTTCATATCGCGCGGGGCAACCACGCCGGTGGCCTGCAGCATGCGGTCCGCGAGGGTGGACTTACCGTGGTCAATGTGGGCGATAATGCAGAAGTTGCGAATAATCGCGGGGTCGGTCGCCGCCGGAACGGGCGGGTTCTTCGACATCGGTGCCAATCACATCATCCTTTCGAGATGCTGGCTGCGGGTATGGGCATAGTTACCTATCATTTTCCCATACCCGCGCCATATGTGCGAACGGACCTAACGTTCCGAAGAATCCCCCGCGGATTCCGCACCATCATCGTCAGGATTTACGCCCTCGGAGGCGCCGCTGAGGGAATCCAGGTAGCCCTCAATGTCCTCGGCAATCACCTCGCCGGAGACAGTGCGCAGGGTCGAATCCATCTTCTGCTCAATCTCACGCACTAGCTCAACCTTCTCGTAGTCCTTCGCCATTTCTTCGGCGAGCTCCGCCTCCCACGCATCAGCGTGGGCGCGCAGGCGGTCGTACTCCTCAGACTCGACCTTAATGCCGAGGATGACTTCCAGCGCCTCGATCAGGCTCACGACCGCGCGCGGGTTCTGCTGGTCAAAGCTCAGGTACCCCGGGATGCTCATACGCAGCATGACCGAGGAGGACAGGCCGTGCTCGGCGGCGAGCGCAGACATCGCCATCGTCACCGAGGTGGGGCCAGTGTAATCCTCGTGCAGAATACCGGGGATCGCCGCCAGCTTCTCGTCGTGAGTGGTCAGCGTGTACGGGTACGGGCGGGTGTGCGCCACCTGATCCTCAAAGGTTTCAACGAAGATTGCGTGGTCCACGTGGAGCTTCTTCACGTACTTGAAGAAGCGGGTCATGAACCGCTGCATGCACAGGCTGGGGGCGGGGCCGGTCACCACGAGCAGGCGCAGGCGGCGCTCCGGGATGGTGACCATGTTGTAGAACATCTTGGGCCACACCAGAACCGTGGATTCGGAGTCGTCATTGTTCAGCAGCTGCGGGGCGACGGAAGCGTAGTCGTAGAAGTCGTCCATGTCGAAGCCGGGGCTCTCATCGCACGGGTCGAACGCGCGGTGAATCACGTCGAGGGCGTCCTCACCGTTGCCCGGGGGTTCCTTCACGGAGTTGAAACCGACCAGCATGACGGTCGTGTAGTTGTCCTCCTCGGAAGATTCGCTCAGGCGCAGCTTGCCGAGCAGGCCCTTCTTCGCGGGCTGTTCTGTGGAGGCGGGCTTGGCGAAAGCGTCAAAGAGTCGGGCGGGAGGGAAGTTCGGCTGGCTCATCGTTGTCCTTAGCTCGTGGTCGGTGGTTGTGTGGTGTGTATCGGCGGCACACCCGCGTTTTCCCGGCGCTGCGTGCAACGCCGCTTAGGGCGCTCACGATAGGCGCGGGCGGTATGCGGTACCGCCGATACTTCCCACTATACGGGCTCCCGCGCGACCCGCAAGCGGTTTCGTCACCGGGCGGGCGCCTCCCCGAAATTCGGGCAGGGAAGCTGGGTGTCATAAAACCACGGCGTGCGGGCATAGCAAAAGGCACCCCGCCACCTTAGCAGGATGCCTTTCACAAAAGTTATGAGGAGTTAACCGGTGGTGCCCCCGAGGTCTTCTAGACCGAAGCATAAAGCCGCGGCCGCCCAAGCGTTATTGCCACACCAACAGGTGAGGCTCAGGGTTTCAGAGGGGTCGTTTAACTCCTTGAGCCCAAGTATACACGAAAAAGACCCCCCGTTCCCCTTAGAGGAGGAGGAACACAGGGGGTCTCTCAACCAGAGAGGTACTCACGCACCCCGCAAGTTCTAAAAAGGCAGAAGCGCCAAATCGTATGGAGTGCCAGCATAAACATCCGGCAACTCACCATTAGCTACCTTCTCACGATACAAAAGGGTTACTTCGCTATCGTCAAAGGGGAATTCCTTAGCTTCATACCTACGCTTAATCTCTGCCAGGCCCCACTCATATTCGGCACCGGGGCGCGCAGCCGGAGCATTAAAAAAACGCCCATTCAACTCAGCACGCATCCACCCCTCCGGAGTATTTACATCAAACGTGGGCTTCGTAAAATCGAACGGAGCACGCCAATACTCAGGGTCTTCACGATAATCGTAAGCTTCTTCTACAATCTCGCTACTCATGGGGAACCTCCTAATAATATGCAAAAATGTGTACCCACACCGGCGCTACGTGCTACGCCGCTTAAGGCACTCATGATGGGCACGGGCGGTGTGCGGTACCGCCGATAGTTCCCACTATACGGGCTCCCGCACAACCTGCAAGCAGTTTCGTCACCGGGCGGGCGCCTCCCCCAGGATGGGGCATAAAAAATTCAGTAACGAGTCATCAGAGGCGAACACATCACTCACCCGCAGTTGCGTTTAGGCTTTCACCTACTGCGGTGTGTCCTGTCATGGTGAGGTGTGACTGGTTATGATGGCTGGTATGGACTCACAATTTATAGCAAATCTTATTTCTGGTATATCGGCAGCCGCTGCCATTGCTTCGGCTATTTTTGCAGGGTGGCAGGCTATTGGTTCTAAGGAAACGAAGGCGAAGGCAGATACAGCACACAAGGCAGCTCTAGATATGAGTGATGCGGCTAAGCGTTCTGCAAAGACTGTAGAGGAACGACCCCGACAAGCTGAAAAGTCGCTCAAGCAGATGCCGCAGATTGTCGCCGAACAGCAGAGCCAATCCCAGTCGCAGTCTAAGATTACGGCTAACCTATGGCGCCCTAAATTTCAGCTAACTCATGTCCGAGAAATGCGGTACAAACTACAAAACATCAGCGAGCATTCTTTAGATGTGCTTAAAGTTGTAAACCAGAATGAATTTGTTTGGTGCAATGATATTCACCAACGATTCAATCCCGGTGAATCACTCGACATTCATTTAGGAGGTATGGCAGAGATTCCCTTACCGTCAAATTTAATTCTTCAGGTTGCGGACCAAGATGAACCTATCTACGTTCAGATTCCTGGTAAATCCAGCTAAGCAGGTTAAAGCCGGTAATTGCATATAACCGCAATAGAGACGGTATCTGCTTAAACGTATATCTGGCTCGTTAAGGCTCTGAGGAGGTCTGGGACGCAGCTAATTTTGGTCACGATTTACTCACGATTTTGAAGCAAGGAAGCACCCACAATAAATAAACGATTCGGGCATAAAGAAACCCCCTGCGTTCCCCTTAGAGGAGGGGGAACACAGGGGGTCTCTGCCCTTAAACCAGAGAGGTACTCACGTACCCCGCAAGTTTTAGAAAGCCTTGTTTACCAGCGTAGCAAGACCGGACTTCTTGTTTGCAGCGGTCTTCTTGTGCAGAACACCCTTGGAAACAGCCTTGTCCAGCTTACGGTTCACAAAACGCAGAGCCTCAACAGCAGCTTCCTGGTTCTGTGCCTCAACAGCAGCCTTGACCTTGCGGGTCGCGGTCTTCAGCTCGGACTTTACAATGTTGTTGCGCAGGCGAGCCTTCTCGTTGGTGAGGATACGCTTCTTCTGAGACTTAATGTTAGCCACAATTAAACTTTCTGTTTTGTCTTATTGGTCGGTGAGGGCGACGCTGGCCGATCATCGACTGAGCGGCGTGGGGATGCCTATGGCAACCGGCCAGCAGTGCCCGATGACCATCGGACACTCAACCACACATAATACCAGATGAACAGCCTCCACGACAGACCCTCGCGGAGAGAAAAATACTGTGAAAACCGCTACACGCAGCCTTCACATCCGGCACAGATAATCCGCACCGGTCGCCGGTGAAACTACCGGCACAGGGTGTTAGCCGTTATGGCGAGTCCACGCACGCTCAATCAGGCGGAACGTATCCTCCGGCATAATGGCGCCCTCACGGCGCATCGCATCCGGGCGAACACGAATCACACGGTTCAGCTTCACCTCAGAAGCGCGGCCCTGCGGATCCCACGGGCCCGAACCAATATCAAGGTAGTTCGGATCAGCATGCTCACGGTTATTGTGGTCCTTGCTGGTCATCATCAGCGCCAGCAGGTACTCACCGTCACGACCCACCAGAAGCACCGGGCGGTCCTTACCCTGCGAGTGGTCCTCCTCGAAAGGAACCCACGTCCACACGATTTCACCCGGGTCAGCGTCACCGTCCAGGGAGGGCGAGTACTCAAAGTTGATCATGTCGCGGTAATCGCCCGGGTAGTCCGAACCGTCGGATGCACCGGTCGAAGCCGGTGCGGACGGCTTAGGTGCCGAGGACTTTGCCGAGGAAGGCTTCGGAGCGCTCGGCTTAGGCGCCGAAGAGCTGGAGGTACGAGCCTCACGCTGACGAGATTCATCCCCGCGGGACTCGCTCTTCTGGGAGGACTCGGAGCCGCCCTTAGATGCAGTAGCGTCGTTGAGGGCATCCTCTGCCGCCTTCTGCAGGAAGGGCAGCAGGGCAAAGAAAATTTTCTTCAGAATTTCGAGCATGGGCTCTATTATGCACTACAGGCGCGGAGGTAGAGCAATCGCCAAAACAGCCTGCTCCACCGCATACACCGCGTCCTGCGACTCGCCCTTCAGCTGGGCGTCCGCATCAGCCAGAAGCTGCACAATATGCGCCAACTGGGCGCCGGTAAAACGGCGGCCGTCACGCTGAGCCTGCTCAACCTGCCACGGTGACATACCCACCTCACGCGCCAGCTCGTTAGCGCTCATACGCACGTGGTGCACGCGCGCAATATTGCGGATGCGCATGGCGAGCGCGCCCAGCATGGGAATCGGCTCCGTGCCGGTGGCAAGGGAGTGGCGGAGCAGACGCAGAGCCTCCGGGGCGTTACCGGAAATCGCGGCGTCACTCACACGGAACGCGGTGACTTCGGTGCGGCCGCCGTAGTAGCGGTTCACCGCCTCCTCGGTGATTTCGCCGGGCACGTCTGAGAGCAGCTGCTGGCAGGCGGCGGCAAGCTCCGCAGTGTCGGAGGAGGCGGCAGTCAACAACGCCAGGGCGCCGCCGGTAATCGGGCGCTGGGCGGCGGCGAACTCCCCCGCCAAGAACTCGCTCTTCTCGCGGTCGGTCTTGAGCGCCTTGCAGTTAATGAGCACGAACTGGGAGCGCACCAGGTCGATGAGCTTCTTGCCGCGGTTACCGCCCGAGTGGTTCAGAATGAGCATGATGTCCGGCTCGGGGGCGTTCAAGTAGGCGAGCGTATCGGTCAAAAACTCGTCACTCATGGAGGCGAGGTTCTCAACCTCAATGATCTTCGCCGAACCGAACAGGGAGGGTGAAGCGTGCAGGGTCAGCTCCCCCGCCGTGTAGGTGGCGGCGTTAATCTGAACGCGGTCCACCTCCGGGTGGATGCTGCGGAACAGCTCACGCAGGCGTGCCGCAGCGCGGGAGGCAAAATACTCCTCCGGGCCGTAGAGCATGACGGCGGGCGCCGGGGTGACGGTACGCCACGCGGTGTCGAGGGCGGGGCCGCCTCGGCGGGCGTAGCCTCGGGAACCACCACGCTGGGTTGAACGCTTACGCTCGGACACGCTTATCACTCGCCTTTATCTGCAGGGTACGGGCTGAACTCGGCCCCACTGTGCACGGGGGTGCGGCGCGGGTAGAGTCTCGAGTATCCATCATAGCGTTTTCTTCTCAGATGCCTCCTAGCGTTGGACAGGGTGAATTGGGCAGGGTTAATTGGTTAGGGCCGGGCGGGTTGCTGGGTGCGCTGATAGGAGGGCGCGGTATGCGGTACCACCCGCACATACTGCCGGTGCGTGACCGCGCGGTAGCGGCGTGCATCCACCCACCAGAGAGCAATACTCAACGCCAGCACACAGAGGGCGCTACACACCACCGCCGGGGCACTCGAACCGGGCTCCCACGGGTTACCCGGCGCATGCGCGGCAGTGTGTGCCGCCCACTCGATGCCCTGCGCGGCAAGGCCACCGGCGCGTAGGCACAAATCCGCCAGAGCGGGCAGACCCAGGAGCATGAATCCGAGCGCCACCAGCCCGGCGAGCATACTCAGCGGCGCCAAAGGCGCGGCAATCAGGTTCGCCGGAACAGAGTAGAGCGGCACCTTACCGCTCATCGCCAAAATCAGCGGGGTGCACCACAGGGACGCCACGATGGGCGCGGCGAGCATCTCCGCGCAGAACACCGGCATGACGCGCATAAGCAGACGAATCAGCGGCGGACCCAGCAGAATCAGCGCGGAAGTTGCCGTCACCGACAGGGCGAAGCCCATATCCACGGCGAGGTGCGGGGCGGCAAGCAGACATATCAGCACCGTGGTTTGCAGCGCCGCCAAGGACTGACGACCCGAACCGCGCAGCATCGCGTAGGCACCGAGCAGACCCATGGCGAGGGAACGAATCACGGAACCCTCAGAGTCCAGCAGCATGGCGTAGGCGAGCACCGCCCCAACCCCGCACAGCACCATGACGCGGTGCGGAATGGCGAGAGTGCTCAGCCGATGCACGAGCGGCGGCAGTGCCTGGGCGTTCGGCTGGGTAGGTTGCTGGGGTTGAATAGAGTGTTGGGTCTGGGCAAGTTGATGGGTCTGGGCGGGGTGCCGGGGGTACACAGGGTTGCGGGAATGACCGGCTGCTCTCCCCCGCAGCCGCTGCTTCCACGAGCGGAATAGCAGGTACGCGCTGGCGAAACGGTACGGACGAATCGCCAACACCAGCCGGTACGCGCCCAAAAACACGATAGCAATATTTGCCCCGGACACCGCCGTAATATGGCTGAGCCCGCTGAGCTTATATTCCTCCCGCGCGGTGGAACTCATCAGCGAATCGTCCCCGTAGGCGGTGCCCAAAACCAGCGCCGCCGACTCCGTGTCGAGGGTATCCAGGGCGCGGGTGCGCAACTGCTTCTTGAGCATGGACAGGTACGGTTCCTCCGCAGGCCGGGTGACGGTGTTCGACCCGGCACCGTAGGCGGGGGCGGGCATCGGGAAAATAGTTGCGCCGCTCAGCTTCGCCGTGGAACCGTTGAACTCCACGGTACCGAGGGCGGTCACCTTCATACCCGGATAGATTACCTGCGGGCGCGCGGTGCCGCTCCCCCGCTGCTTAGCCGCCGATCTCATCTCGGATCTCATCTCGGCGCTTGCCTCCGAACTTGCCTCCAGACGCTGCGCGGCGCTCTTTGCCGAACCGTCACGCCGGTACACGCGCACCCGCTCATTCACCAGCGCACGCACGCTCCGCCCCTGAATTTCCTCCAGCTTAATGACCACCAGAGTAGTGCGCGGATCCACGCGGCGAACCTGCTCCACCGTTCCATTCAGACGAAGCGAGGCGCCCTGTGCCTGCTGCAGGGTGGCGCGGGATGCATCCACCCCCGTAGCGCACAAAAGCACCGCCTGAACCGTCACAATACACGCCAGAAAAACCAGCTGACCCGTCGTGCGAAAGAGCAGGCTGTAGGGCATCACCACACGCGGCGGAAAGAACAGCAGAATCGCCAGGCACCCCAGCAGGGCAATGAGCACGCACGCCAGCGGATGCACCACCCGCCATGTGCCCACGGTCAGCGCCGCCGCAGTAAAAGCCCACAGCGCCAGCACTGTAAAACTCAGGCGAAGGTCCAGGTGAATGAGGCTTCCCTGGGCGCGCAGCTCCTGCTCGTCGCGGCGGGTACGCCACCGTTCAGCGCCGATGCTCCAGCGATAGCGGGCACGGCGATACGCCGCAGCCGCGGCCCCGGTGAGGCGCAAGGACACGGGAAATAGTTCCCGAGCCCCCGCCTGCTGGCGGTTCTGCTGGCGCTTCTGCTGGCGGGGCATTAGACCGTCACCAGCGGGCGCAGATTCTCCAGCATCGATGGACCAATGCCGGGCACCGCATCCAGCTCATCCACGCTACGGAAACCGCCGTGCGCCTCACGCCAAGCAATAATGCGCTGAGCCATCGCCGGTCCAATACGCGGCAGGGTCTGCAACTCCTCAGCGGTGGCGGTGTTGATGTTCACCGGGGTTGAGCCCTTCTGGACGCTTCCCGAAGCGGTCAGCGTGCGTGCAGGCTGGGGCTGAGCGCCGCCCTGAGAAGCACCGTTCTGTGCTGCACCATTCGCCGCGTTACCCTGACCAGCATTCGCCGTGCCGCCATTGGGCTGAATCTGCGCCGGGGCGGCCGTCTCACCACGATGCGGCACATAAATCTGCACCCCGTCACTCAGCGTACCGGCGAGGTTCACGCGGTCCAGGTCAGCATCCGCGGCGGCACCGGAGGCGGCGGCAATCGCATCCACGGTACGACCCTGCGCGGGCAGCGTGTACACGCCGGGGTTGTTCACGGCACCCGCCACGTGCACCCGCACGGTAGCCTCACCGGAGGCGCCACCCTGCGCAGATTCGCTCGGGTTAGCGCTCGGCTGGGCGCTGGATTGGGCACCGGGGCTCTGCTGGGCGCCCACCGCCTGCACCGACTCGGCGGAAGCACTCGGGGAGGCGACCGGCTCGGCACGCGGCGCCGCCGAAAACTGGGTCACACCCCACACCACGGCAACCAACGCCAAAACCGCCACCAGAAGCAGCACGCGCGGCGACAAGCCCCAACGGGCGCTGCGGGTGGTGCCGGGCTGATCAGCCTGCTCCCACTCCGCCCAGTCGTCCACCTCGTTCCAGTCGGGCTGTTGATCCCAGTCAGCCCAGCCATTCGACTCCGGCTGGGATGCCGCGGGCTCGGCAGGTGTTTCTTCGGTAGGCACCTCCGCGGGCGTTACCTCAGCGGCAATAGCCAGCGGCACTGTGTCCTCGGCATCCGGCGTACCGTTCTTGCGGGCGCGCGGGCTGCGGTAGAGGCTGTTCATCAGGGAGCGGGCGCTACGCTGCGCGCCGCCCTGCTGGGCTGCACTACCCTGCACAGGGCTCTGTACAGCGTTCTGGTCGGGGTTGGGGGTCATGCTCGTCATACCCCTACCCTAGGCTCACGCGCGCGAACGCACGAGCGCACGCAAAGAACCTGTGGATAACTCACCTCGCGCAACGCGAAAGGAGCCATCCACAGGCTCATTTTTGAAAAATATGCGGTTTTTATTCAAAAATGGCGGGTTGCGGTTTGTCACAAAACCGTCACAAACACCTCAGCCACACGAGCTTCCCGCGCCGTTTGAGACCAGAATCTAACCTTCGCCTAGTCCTCGCGCGGAAGCTCAGTACCCGGAACGCCCAGCTCCGAAGCACGCTTATCAGCCATCACCAGCAGGCGACGAATACGGCCCGCAATCGCGTCCTTCGTCATCGGCGGATCAGCCAGACGACCCAGCTCATCCAACGACGCGTGCTTATGCAGCACACGCAGCTCACCGGCGTAACGCAGATGATCCGGCGCCTCATGACCCAGAATCTGCAGGGCACGCTCCACGCGGGCGCTCGCCGCAACAGCCGCCTGAGCGCTACGGCGCAGGTTCGCATCATCAAAATTCGCCAGACGGTTCGCGGTCGCACGAACCTCCTTGCGGGTGCGCGCCTCACGCCACGTGGTCAGGGTGCTAGTCGCGCCCATACGCTCCAGCAGCTGCGAAATGGTCTCGCCGTCACGCACCACCACACGGTCGGTGCCGCGCACCTCGCGTGCCTTCGCAATAATCTCCAAGCGACGAGCCGCACCCACCAGCGCGAGCGCCGCCTCCGGGCCGGGGCAGGTAATCTCCAGGGAGGAGGAACGACCCGGCTCAGTCAGCGAACCGTGCGCCAAGAACGCACCGCGCATAACTGCCTCGGCGTCCTGCAGGGAGCCGTTCACCACAGCCGGCGGCAGGCCACGCACCGGGCGGCCACGCAAATCCAGCAGGCCGGTCTGGCGAGCCAGCGCCTCACCGCCGTGATCCACACGCACAATGTAGCGACCGCCTCGACGCAAGCCACCACCGCTGACGCTGGTCAGCTCAGAGTCGTGACCGTAAATCTCCGCGATGGTGCGGCGCATGCGGTGGGCGGTTGCCTCGTGGTCGACCTCAGACTCCACCACGATTCGCCCCGAGACAATGTGCAGGCCTCCGGTAAAACGCAGAATCGTAGAGATTTCTGCCTTACGAGCAGAGACTTTCGTTGCCTCGTAGTTGGCGAGTTCGTCCTTGACGAGCGTGGTTAATGCCATGAAAGGTCCTTCTGGGCGTAGTGTCTAAGTCTAAAAATCAGGAAAAGGGCGCACAAAACAGCCAGCTCAAGCAACACACTTGAGCAGCAAACCCAAGCCAGTAAACCTAAGAGCTCAGCTCAAACGCTTCGTTATACGCAGCCGCAAGCTTCAGCGGGTCGTGCACATTCGGCTGGGAGCTCGAACGCAGATGCGCCCACACAACCTTCGCACCCATCGCAGAAGCCTCACGCTCCAGCTCGGAACGGTGATCAGCCTGCATGTCCGCGTCAGCAATCACCGCATCAAGGTGAAGCTTCGGGGCGTACTGGCACAACAAATCCAGGTGAGTTGCCGGGGTGAAGCCGACCGTCTCCTTATCGTCGGAGAGGTTCATGACCACGCAGCGGCGCGCCTCCGTGCGGATAATCGCCTCACGCTGAGCGTCCAACAGCAGATGCGGCAGAACCGACGTACGCCACGAACCCGGACCCAAAACAATCCAATCGGATTCTTCAATAGCGGAAAGCGCCTCCGGGCAGGGGCGAGCATTCTCAGGGGTCAGACCAATATCGTGAACCCGCTCCTCCTTCGAGAGGTTCACCTGGCCGACCACCTTCACACGCTCAATACCGCCACCGTTATGCTCACGCAGCACGGTACCGTAAATGACCATCGGATCCAGCGCCATCGGCAGCACACGGCCGCGCGCATTCAGCAGGGCACCCGCCCAGTCCAGACCGGCAACCGGGTCATCCAGCAGCTGCCAGAGAGTCGCAATCAGCAGGTTACCGAGAGCATGATAATCCAGCGGGAACTCACCCTCGTAACCTTCGGGCGCGCTAAAACGATGCTGCATCACATCACGCCACGTGCGACCCCAATCGGTGTCATCACACAGCGCAGAAAGCGCCATACGCAAATCCCCCGGAGGGAGAATACCCATCTCCTCACGCAAACGACCCGACGAGCCGCCATCGTCAGCAACCGTCACAACAGCCGTCAAATCAGGCGTGACGTGGCGAAGCGCAGACAGGGAACCGTACAGCCCGTGACCGCCGCCCATCGCCGTGACCTTCGGCGAACGGTGCGTGGTCTTCAACAGGCGCAGAGCCTGAGTCGGCAGAGCCGGCAGGCGCGGAATACCCTGAGTGTCATAACTGGTCGAATGGGTGGACATAGTAATACCTCACATACCCGGAAGGAACGGTATGCCGGCCCCACGGTTGCGGGGCCGGACGGCGGCTAATGAATCACGACGCGGTGGTTGGGACGCGCCGGGAGAACTTACTCGCGGCCCTTGTCACGGTGCTGAACATTCACGTTCAGCTCACCGAAAGCAGAGAGACGACGAGCCAGTTCCTCCGTCACAGCCACGGAACGGTGCTTACCACCGGTGCAGCCAATAGCGATGGTGGCGTAGTACTTGCCCTCATGGCGGTAGCCCTCAAGCACGGGGCGAAGAGCCGCAAGGTAGTTGCTGATGAACTCCTCGGTGCCCGCGTGCTCCAGCACGTAGTCGCGCACCGGGGCGTCCTGACCGGTCAGGGGGCGCAGCTCCGGAACCCAGTGCGGGTTCGGGATGAAACGCATATCAGCCATGTAGTTAGCGTCCGAAGGGGCACCGTACTTGAAGCCGAAGCTCATCACGGTCAGGTTCAGCTTCTTATCCGCACCCTCAGCGAACATTTCACGCACGGTACGAGCCAGCTCGTGAACGTTCATGCCGGTGGTGTCAATGGTGCGGTCAGAAGCGAGGCGCAGACCTTCAAAGAGAGTGCGTTCAGCGCGGATGCCGTCGAGGACGCGGCCCTCACCCTGCAGCGGGTGCGGGCGGCGCTGAGCCTCGTAGCGGGCAATAATGGTCTCATCCTTGGCGTCAAGGAAAAGCATGGAGAAGTCAATATCGGACTTGCGCAGAGTCTCAATCGCAGCGGGAAGATCGGAGAACAGGGCGCGGGCGCGAACGTCAATACCGAGCGCCACCTTCGGAACTCGCGCACCGTCGCGGGTCACCAGTTCGGCCAGGGAACCGAGCATCTGCGGCGGGATGTTATCGATAACGTACCAGCCCTCATCCTCCAGTACATTTGCGACAGTACTGCGGCCTGCACCGGAAATACCGGTAATCACCAGAATCTGAGGGCGCTCCTCACTCTGGGCGGACTCTACCGTGGCGGGCTTGCTCTGATTCTCGGGCATGGTGCTTCTTCCCCTTCAACGCGAAATACTCTCTATGCCATGATACAAGACCTTTATCTGACGGTTCAGGGGTACGGTCAGAAATTTCACCAGTATGACAGAAATATGAGGCACTCCCTCGAGCGAACCCCAGAAGAAAGAAACCCGCATCACAAGTGCTTGCGCATAATGCTCTCCAAGGGGGGTTACAGAAGCAGGCGGCAGAGCTACGGAGGAGCAGGCAGGCAGCAGAGCCGGAAGATAGCAGATCCAGAGGGTACAGCAAAGCCCGCACGATACCTCCCACAGGAGGCACCGCGCGGGCTCCACGCTACGAACGTTTCGAACTATGAACGCTCCGCAACTATACGCGGATGCGCCAGGTTGCCATAGACAGAAAACTCAGGCCAAAAGCTTAGGCAGAAAGCTCCGGCAGGAAAGCCGCCACATGCTCCAACAGACGCACCGACAGCTCCTTCTTCGAACCGGAGAACACCGGCGCCTCATCGTTCAGAGTCGACAGCAGCGTAATCGTGTTATCGTCCGTGCCGAAACCACGATTCACACCCACCGTATTGACCGCCAAGAAGTCCGTGCCCTTACGCTGCAGCTTCTCACGACCCAGCTCCAACGGAGTCTTCTCCGCCGAACCGGTCTCCGCCGCAAAACCAACAATGAGCTTCGGACCGAGGGTACTCTCCCCCGACTCACGAGCCTGCTGGCGGCGTACAACGACCTCACGCAGAATATCCGGGTTACGCACCAGCTGAATCACCGGCGCATCCTCAGAGTCGGCGCTCTTCTTAATCTTGAACTCGGCAAACTCGGCGGGCCTAAAATCAGCCACCGCCGCAGACATGATTAGCACATCCGCCGCCGCGCTCGCCTCAAGGGTCGCCTCACGCAGCTCCAGGGCGCTGACCACACGGGTCACCTGCACACCCTCCGGCGCGGGAACCTCAAGGTTCGCACCAATCAGGTGTACGGTCGCGCCCAGGTCGCGTGCCGCCTCCGCGAGCGCCACGCCCTGCTTGCCGGTCGACCGGTTGCCGAGGAAGCGTACCGGGTCCAGCGCCTCACGGGTGCCACCGGCAGTAATGACCACGAGGCGACCGGCAAGAGGACCACACAGCGATTCGGATGCGCCAGTTGCCTGACCAGGCTCAACCTGGCTGGGTTCAACCTGACCCAGCAGCGCCGAGGTCAGCGTCGCCGCATGTGCCGCCGCCAGACGCTCCTGTTCCGTACCCGTGTACAGGGGCTCAGTCGGCGCGTAACCGGGCGTGTACACCGGGTGCACCTGCCCCTTTGGGAAGCGCGCAATCACATCCAGAGCCACCGCGAAAATATCCTCCGGCTCAGGCATGCGACCGGGACCAGAATCCGGGCCCGTCAAACGCCCAATCGCAGGCTCAATCACGTGATAACCCCACGAACGCAGAGTCTGCACATTCGCCTGAGTCGCCGGATGCTCCCACATCTGGGTATGCATCGCCGGCGCCAAAATCACCGGGGCGTGCGTCGTCAACACCGTGGAGGACAGCAGATCATCCGCACGACCAGCCGCCAAACGAGCCAGCAAATCAGCGGTCGCCGGGGCAATCACCACAGCGTCAGCCTGTTCAGCCTGACGCACGTGGTTCACCTCCGGCACGCGGTCAAACACGTCCGTTGAGACGGGGTTGCCGCTCAGCGCCTCCAGAGTGGGAACACCCACGAACTTCGTCGCGTTCGGGGTGGGCATGGCGATTACCTCGTCGCCATTCTTCGCAAAAAGACGAAGGAGCATCGCCGCCTTATACGCAGCAATGCCCCCTCCAATACCAACGATAATGCGCATGGTACGTCAAAGAATCCTTGTAGAAGCAGATTACTCAGCGGACTCGTCGAGGATAACCTCTTCGATAGCAATAACCTCTTCGCTACCTGCGGGGATGTACTCCTCCTCGATAGCGCCGGAGAACTCAGCCGCGCTGAAATCAATCACAGCGGACAGATCCTCGGGAACCGGGTAGCCGTCCTCGTCGAACTTTGCGCCCGGGCGGTGCTCCGCCACAACACGGTCAGCAATGATTTCACGCATTGCCACCGACAGGGACTTCTCGTTCGACTCAGCGTCAACCAGCGGGCCAACGTGCGCAGCAGTATTGTCCTGCAGGTTAGCGTAGTACGCGTTAATCTGGCGTGCACGGCGGGCACCGAAAATCACCAGGCCGTACTTGGACTCCGCCTTCTCAATCAGCGCGTCAGCGCTGGGGCTCACGATGCCCTCGGGAGCGACACCGTCAACGAAGTTGTAGTCCTCGTGTTCCTTGATTTCGTTTGCCACTAAAAACTCCAAATAGCTTGATGGAATGTACGTACCGAACGCCCCCGCACACCGTTCGCGCTATGGCGCAAACCGGGCACACTGAGGGCACGGTCAAAACTAAAGAACTATTCTACCCTCTCAACGGCTAAAACGCACGTACCAGCTTGGATAAAAGGTGTCAGCCCATACAAAAAGGTGGGGGCTCCGAAGAAAACTCTTCGAAACCCCCACCCTTCACAACGCCTCACGGCAGAACTACAGGTCGGAAGAAACTCTAGCCCCACCGCAAACGCAAAGCATGCAGATTAGGCGGCGCCAATCAGCTCAGCAATCTCCTTCGCTGCACGCTCAACAGAGTCGTTGACGACCGTGACGTCAAATTCCTTCTCAGCAGCCAGCTCAACCTTCGCGGTTTCAAGGCGACGAGCCTGCTCCTGCTCACTCTCGGTACCTCGACCCACCAGACGCGACACCAGCTCATCCCAGCTCGGAGGAGCCAAGAAAATCAGGCGGGCATCAGGCATGGTCTCACGAATCTGGCGAGCACCCTGCAGGTCAATCTCAAGAATCACCGGGCGGCCAGCATCCAGAGCCTCCTGGACCTTAGCGCGCGGAGTACCGTACTTGTTCTTACCGTGCACCACAGCGTACTCAAGCATCTGACCGTCAGCAATCATCTGGTCAAACTCTTCCATCGAAACGAAATAGTAGTGAGTACCGTCAACCTCACCGGGGCGAGGATCACGAGTGGTAGCGGAAACAGAGAACCACACGTTCGGGTAGTTCTCACGAATGTACTGGCACACCGTACCCTTGCCAACAGCAGTGGGGCCAGCCAGTACGGTGAGAGTCGGCTGAGACATAGCTTCCTTACTGCGCCTTCATCGGCTGAAGGCACGAGGTATTAGGGCTGAGAAGATTCAGGAGGCAGAGTATTAGTCCTGCGACGTGCACGGTTCAAATACCGCGAATTACGGTTGAAGTACTCCACCATCTTGCGACGCTGGTGTACACCCAGGCCGCCAAGGCGGCGAGTCGGTGCAATATGAAGTTCTTCAATGATGCGTTCAGCTCGAACGGCACCAATGCCCGGAAGTGCGCGCAACATCTGCCCCACCGGCATTTTAGCCAGTGCAGGGTCGGAATCGACCATGTCGAGCACCTGACGCACGGAAAGCTCACGGTCACTCAGTGCACGCTTAATTTCCTGGCGGTGTGCTCGGGCAAGTACTGCCTTCTCGCGGGCGGAGGCGCGCGCATCCTCAGTTAGCGGAGTCAGCGGCATGGTTGGGTCCCCCATTTCTGCGAGTTATAGAATTTTACTTATCAACTAATGTAACACGGATAGTGCGAGAACCCTCACTCCACCCGCGGCACTCACCCCCGCACCAACAATGCGTCTACGCACGTCAGCACGTAAATATCAGGGAGTACCCCTATAGCATAGCGGAGTATTCGCCCTATCAAAAGTGGAGCCATGCACGCATCTCATAGAGCAGGCGCACTCCCCGACTACAGAGGTGAGCAAACTCGCATCGGTGCGAGTATGCGGCGGCACAATATGCATCAGAATGTACCGGAAAATTGCGCCAAAACAGGCTCACAGAAGGGTTGCGAAAAAGGGCGCGCACCCCGAGCAGACTCTCAACAGAATCCACCCGGAGCACACGCCCCTCACGCAACACGCGAACTATGCGCCGCGAGCCGCCAACAGGTCATCACGAGCCGCCTGCGCAGCCTTCGCCAAACCCTCAACCGACGGGCCAGCAGCCAGCACGCCACGGCTGGAATTCACCAGCACCTGCGACTCAACGCCAGCAAACACGCGGTACAGATCAGCCGCCGAAGCGCCCTGCGCACCATAACCCGGCGACAGAATCGGGCCGTTGAACACGCTCAGGTCAATACCCAAATCAACCAGCGCCTGACCAACAGTCGCGCCAACCACCAGGCCGCACGGGCCCATCTGCTCCCACTGGCGGGAAGCGTTCTCAGCGGTAGCCGCAGCGATAATACGCTTAGCCACAGCGCCCTCAGATTCCGATGCGCCCACGTGCTGAACGCTCTTACCCTCGGGGTTCGAAGTCAACGCCAGCACAAAAGTGCCGCGGTCATTCTCATCCGCCAAATCCAGCGCCGGACGCAGCGACTCAAAACCCAGGTACGGGCTCAAAGTCACCGAATCGGTACCCAGCGGCGAGGAGGAGCCGAGCCACGCGTCCGCGTACGCCTTCATGGTCGAACCGATATCGCCGCGCTTAGCGTCAGCAACAATCAGCACACCATCAGCGGCAGCGCGGGCAAACAGCGCCTCCAGCACAGCAAGACCAGCCGAACCATGACGCTCAAACAGCGCCACCTGAGGCTTCAACGCCGCCGCAAACGGGGCGCAACCCTCATAGACCGCCTCCGTAAAAGCAGCCAGGCCGGCAGCAGAATCCTCAAGACCCCACTGCTCCAGCAGGTTCGGATGCGGGTCAATACCCACACACAGCGGGCCGCGCTCCGCCATCGCCTTCGCCAGGCGATCACCAAAAGCAGCGGACATTACGCCTCGCCACCCTCGGAACGAGCATCCACAGCGGCAGCCAGCTGAACGCCGTGCTCCTGCAGGCTCATGATGCCCCAGCTGTGCTCACGCAGAGCAGTAATCGCCTGAACAGCCGCGGCGAACTCAGAAATGGTGGTCATGACCGGGCAGCCCACCGACACCGCAGCGGCACGAATCTCGTAACCATCGCTACGAGCGGCACCACCGGCAGGGGTGTTCAGAATCAGGTCAATATCACCGTTGCGAACCATGTCCACAATCGAGTGGTCGCCATTCGCCTCAGCGAACTTAGAAGCCACCAGCACCGAGTTCAGGCCGTTACGGCGCAGAATCTCAGCGGTACCACCGGTCGAAACGATCTCAAAGCCCAGCGACTCCAGCATCTTCGCGTAAATAATGACGTTACGCTTATCGTGGTTAGCCACCGAAATGAACACCTTACCGGAGGTCGGCAGCGGCGAACCAGCACCAGCCTGAGCCTTCGCAAACGCGGTGTCATAGTGCTTATCCAGACCCATGACCTCACCGGTCGAACGCATCTCCGGGCTCAGCAGCGAATCCACCACAACACCCTCGGGGGTGCGGAAACGAGCGAACGGCAGAACCGCAGCCTTCACAGCAATCGCAGTCTCCTCGGGCAGGGATGCGCCGTCCATGTTCTGCGGCAGGTAACCCTCAGCCTTCAGCTCAGCAATGCTCTTACCCAGACCAATCAGCACAGCGGCCTTAGCCATCTGCACGCCGGTAGCCTTCGACACGAACGGAACAGTACGAGACGCACGCGGGTTAGCCTCAATCACGTACAGGTTCTCAGACACGTACGCGAACTGAATGTTAATCAGGCCGCGCACACCGGTGCCGCGAGCAATCTTCTCGGTAGCGTCCTTCACCTTCGCGATGATGTCCGGGCCGAGAGTAATCGGAGGCAGAGTACAGGAGGAGTCACCCGAGTGAATACCGGCTTCCTCAATGTGCTCCATGACGCCGCCCAGGTACAGCTCCTCGCCGTCGAACAGGGCGTCAACGTCAATCTCGATAGCGTCCTCAAGGAACTTATCGATCAGGGCAGGCTGCGAAGGGGAAACCTCGGTAGCGTTCTCCAGGTAGCGTGCCAGGTTCGCCTCATCGTAGACGATCTCCATGCCACGGCCGCCCAGCACGTACGAAGGACGAACCAGAACCGGGTAACCAATCTCGTCAGCGATGCGCTTAGCACCCTCGAACGTGAACGCGGTACCGTTCTTGGGCGAAATCAGGCCGCCCTCCTCCAGCACGCGGGAGAACTCGCCGCGGTCCTCAGCCAGGTCAATAGCCTCGGGGGTGGTGCCCAGAATCGGCACGCCCGCATCCTTCAGGGCACGAGCCAGCTTCAGCGGAGTCTGACCGCCCAGCTGAACGAACACGCCCATCAGACCGCCGCTACGACGCTCCGACTCAACAATCTCAAGCACATCCTCAAGGGTCAGCGGCTCAAAGTACAGGCGAGTCGAAATATCGTAGTCAGTCGAAACAGTCTCAGGGTTGCAGTTGACCATGACGGTCTCGTAACCGAGCGAACGCAGCACCAGCGAAGCGTGCACACAGGAGTAGTCGAACTCGATACCCTGACCGATACGGTTCGGGCCCGAACCCAGAATCATAATCGAGGGCTTCTCGTGGTGCGCAACCTCATCCTCCAGGTCGTAGGAGGAGTAGTGGTACGGAGTGAACGCCTCAAACTCGGCAGCACAGGTGTCAACAGTCTTGAAGACCGGGCGGATACCCAGAGCATGGCGAACACCGCGCACAACATCCTCAGAAGAGCCGATAATCTCAGCAATCTGAGCGTCCGAGAAACCGTGACGCTTAGCCAGCTTCAAGGTCTCCGGGTCGAGGTTGTCACGCTTAGCGTGAACCACACCGGCAACCTCATTCAGCAGCACCAGCTGATCCAGGAACCACGGGTCAATCTTGGTCGCCTCGTGCAGCTGCTCCACGGTAGCGCCAGCCAGCAGAGCCTGCTGAACCTGGTAAATACGCTGAGTGGTCGGAACCTTAGTCTTCTCAATCAGCTCAGCCAGCTCAGCCTCAGACAGAGTCAGCGGCTTGAACGAGAAGGACGCGCCCTTCTGCTCCAGCGAACGCATCGCCTTCTGCAGAGCCTCAGTGAAGTTACGGCCCAGAGCCATAGCCTCGCCCACGCTCTTCATGGTGGTGGTCAGGGTCGGGTCAGCAGCCGGGAACTTCTCAAACGCGAAGCGCGGAACCTTCACGACCACGTAGTCGAGGGTCGGCTCGAAGGACGCCGGGGTCTTCTGGGTAATATCGTTCGGGATCTCATCCAGGGTGTAACCCAGCGACAGCTTGGTCGCAATCTTCGCAATCGGGAAGCCGGTAGCCTTCGACGCGAGCGCCGAAGAACGAGACACGCGCGGGTTCATCTCAATGACGATGATGCGGCCGGTCTTCGGGTCAATCGCGAACTGGATGTTACAACCACCGGTGTCCACGCCAACCTCACGAATCACGTTGATCGCGATGTCGCGCAGCTTCTGGAACTCACGGTCGGTCAGGGTCAGCGCGGGTGCCACGGTGATAGAGTCACCGGTGTGCACGCCCACGGGGTCGAAGTTTTCGATGGAGCAGACGACCACGACGTTGTCGTTGGTGTCACGCATCATCTCCAGCTCGTATTCCTTCCAGCCGAGGATGGACTCCTCCAGCAGGACCTCGCTGGTCGGCGAGTACTGAATACCGGCGCCGGCAATACGGTAGAGGTCTTCCTCGTTGTACGCCATACCCGAGCCGAGACCACCCATGGTGAAGGAGGGGCGGACCACCATCGGGTAGCCCAGCTCCTTAGCGGCTTCCAGCGCCTCCGGCATGGAGTGAACAATCACCGAGCGTGCAGACTCGCCGCCGGCGCGCTCCACCACGCCCTTGAATGCTTCACGGTCCTCACCGAGGTTAATCGCCTCAATGTTCGCGCCGATGAGCTCAACATTGTACTTGGCGAGCACGCCGCGCTCATCCAGGGAGATAGCCGCGTTCAGTGCGGTCTGACCACCCAGGGTCGGCAGGATCGCGTCCGGCTTTTCCTTCTCGATGATCTTCTCAATCACCTCGGGGGTGATGGGTTCAATGTAGGTGGCGTCCGCGAACTCGGGGTCGGTCATGATGGTTGCCGGGTTCGAGTTCACGAGGATGACGCGCACGCCCTCCTCCTTCAGCACGCGCAGCGCCTGAGTGCCGGAGTAGTCGAATTCCGCTGCCTGACCGATGACGATGGGGCCGGAACCGATGACGAGGACGCTATTAAGGTCAGTACGACGAGGCATTTATGCTTCCTTTGCAGTCTTGGTTGCGACCATCAGGTCGATGAAACGGTCAAAGAGGTAGGCGGAATCGTGCGGGCCCGCAGCAGCCTCGGGGTGGTACTGCACGGAGAACGCGGGGATGTCCTTACAGGTCAGGCCCTCAACCACGTTGTCGTTCAGACCCACGTGGGAGACCATGACCTGACCGAACTCGGCGTTCGGTGCAGTCACGTAGTCGCCAATCGGCGCGTCCACAGCGAAGCCGTGGTTCTGCGCGGTGATTTCAACCTTGCCGGTGGTCTTGTCCATGACCGGCTGGTTGATGCCGCGGTGGCCGAAGGGCAGCTTGTAGGTGCCGAAGCCCAGCGCGCGACCGAGCAGCTGGTTACCGAAGCAGATGCCGAAGAACGGGGTGCCCTTACGCAGCACGCCCTGCAGCAGCTCAACCTGCTCGTCAGCGGTTGCCGGGTCACCGGGGCCGTTGGAGAAGAACACGCCGTCGGGGTTGTGGGAGTAGATGTCCTCGAGGGTTGCGTTTGCGGGCAGCACGTGCACGCGCACGCCACGCTCAGCGAAACGCTGCGGGGTCATCGACTTAATGCCCAGGTCCAGGGCAACGATGGTTGCAACCGGGGGTGCGAACCAGTTGAACTGGTGCGGCTCAACGGTGTAGGCGGTATCAACCGAAACGGAGTCAGCGAGCTTACGGCCAGCCATCGGCTCGGAGGCGCGCACCTCCTCCAGCAGTTCAGCTTCGGGGCGTTCTGCGTGCTCACCGGAGAACACGCCCGCACGCATCGAACCGCTCGAACGCAGGCGGCGGGTCAGGGCGCGAGTGTCAATGCCCTGAATACCGACGATGCCCTGCTCGATGAGCTCTTCGTCGAGGGTGCGCTCAGAACGCCAGTTGGATGCCACGCGTGCTGCGTCGCGAACCACGTAGCCGGCAACCCAAATCTTGCGGGACTCAGCGTCGGTCTTGTTCACGCCGGTGTTGCCGATATGGGGAGCGGTCTGAACCACAATCTGACCCGCGTAGGAGGGGTCGGTCAGGGTTTCCTGGTAGCCGGTCATACCGGTCGAGAAAACCGCCTCGCCCAGGGACGCGCCGGTTGCGCCGTAGCCGTAGCCGCGGTAGACGGTGCCGTCCTCCAGGACGAGCAGCGCGCGGTCCGTACGCAGGGCGCCGGATCGTGTCATGTCAGTCATGCTCTTCTTCCTTTTCTCTGGTGTTCTCCCCCGCTTCCTGTACGGCCTCTACCGTGCAGGTTCCGGGGTAGTCTATGGTGCCTTCGGCGGGGTGTTCGCCTGACCTCAGGCAAAATCTTGGGTGTGGGTGCGCAGGGATGTTGCGCCGGGTTTTAGGCTTCCGGTTCTGCCGCCCACTTCTCGGGCGCATCCACCGCGTTCGGGGCGATGCGGCGCAGCTCCCGCAGTACCGCCTGCTTGTCCTCTGCGTAGCGGGTGCGGAAGCCGGTCTGCACGCGGTGACCGTCCAGGGTCCAACCAATCACAACCAGGCCGTTCTTCTCCACAACCTTGCCCGCCATACCGCGGTCAGTGGTGATGACAGCGAGCTTCTTCGCGGGAATCCACAGGTCCTTCGCGCCGTCACGGGTGAAGATGATGCTGTCCGGGTAAATCATCAGGGTGGACTTGCTCTTGAAGCCGAGCGAATCGAAACCCACGCGGTCCAGCCAATTACCGAAGATCGTGGTGCTGACGTACTCGCCCTCGAAAGCGGCGTCAGCGGTCATGCCCTCGTAGCGTTCGGGAACTTCCTTGAGGGAGCCGAACATGTTCGCCTGGCGTGCCAGGCGCGAGCGCCATCCGTGCCACATGCCGTAGATGCACAGGGCAACCAGGGCGATGCAGATGATAGCGGTCAGGAACTTTCCCACGAAGGTTCTCTCTTTCGGTTGGGGCCTCAGGTCGGGGCCTCGGATTTGGGCTGGCGGGTCTGGGCTGATGGGTCTAGGTTGGTGGGGTTGGAGGCGGTGCTCCCCGCAAGGCGGTGGCAGGGGTGAACCTACCACCGCCAAGCACGGTCGCTACGTGGTTCGCCTCGCGGGTTAGCGACGCGGGGTTGCCAGCTCGCCGTTCAGCACGGTCGGGTGGCCAGCGTAGAAGGTTGCACGGATCGAGCCGGGCACCTCCATGCCGCGGTAGGGGTTGTTCTTACCCTTGGTTGCCTGCTCCTCCGGCTTGATTACGCGGGTTGCCTTCGGGTCGACCAGCACAATGTTTGCCGGTTCGCCTTCGGCAAGCGGGCGGCCCTGCTCGTGGTCCAGGCGACCAATCTTCGCGGGCTCCTCAGAGAGGATGCGTGCCACATCGCGCCAGGTGATCATGCCGGTGTCCACCAGGGTCATCTGGATGATGGACAGTGCCTGCTCCAGGCCGGTCATACCGTTCGCGGCACACGCCCACTCGCATTCCTTGGTCTCTGCCGGGTGCGGTGCGTGGTCGGTACCAATCACGTCGATGATGCCGTCAGCAACAGCCTGGCGCAGCGCCATGACGTCCTCTTCGGTGCGCAGCGGCGGGTTCACCTTGAAGACCGGGTCGTAGGTACGTGCGGTCTCGTCGGTGAGCAGCAGGTGGTGCGGGGTTGCCTCCGCGGTCACCTTCACGCCGCGGGACTTAGCCCAGCGCACAACCTCAATGGAGCCCTTGGTGGACAGGTGGCAGATGTGCAGCTTGGAGTCCAGGTGCTCAGCCAGCAGCACGTCGCGGGCAATGATTGCCTCTTCAGCGACGGCGGGCCAGCCGGCCAGACCCAGGTCAGCGGACACCTTACCTTCGTTCATCTGGGCGCCTTCGGTCAGGCGCGGCTCCTGCGCGTGCTGCGCAATGACGCCGTCGAAAGTCTTGACGTATTCGAGGGCGCGGCGCATCACGGCGGGGTCGTACACGCACATGCCGTCGTCGGAGAACACGCGCACGTTCGCGGTGGAGTTCGCCATGCCGCCAATGTCGGAGAGACGCTCGCCCTTCAGGCCCACGGTCACTGCGCCGATGGGCTGCACGCGGCACCATGCGGATTCCTTGCCGAGGCGGTCGACCTGCTCAACGACTGCGGCGGTGTCTGCCACGGGCATGGAGTTTGCCATGGCGAACACTGCGGTGTAGCCGCCCAGGGCTGCTGCGCGGGTGCCGGTCTCGACGGTTTCGGAGGCCTCGTAGCCGGGCTGGCGCAGGTGGGTGTGGATGTCCACCAGGCCGGGCAGCGCCACCTGGCCTGCCGCCTCGACAACCTGCGCGTCTGCGGCGTCAATGTTCTCTGCGATGCGGCTAATCACGCCGTCCTCGATGAGGATATCGGCGACCTTTTCGCCGTAGAGGCTTGCGCCCTTAATCAGGTACTTGCTCATGGTGTTGGTTCCTCTCGTTAGGAAGGTCGTTTAGGATTCGTCGCCGGCGTAGAGCTTGGCGCTGGAGCCGTCGGTCAGAAGCAGGTAGAGCACCGCCATGCGCAGCGCCACGCCGTTGCTGACCTGGCGCAGAACCCAGGAGTTGGTGGCGTCGGCGGCTTCGGTGCAGATTTCCAGGCCGCGGTTCATGGGGCCCGGGTGCAGGATTGCGACCGGCTGCGGCTGTGCCTGCAGGGTTGCGAAGCGTTCGGCGGTCAGGCCCCACAGGTCGGTGTACTCCTCTGCGGAAGGGAAGTACGCGGCGCGCATGCGTTCCTTCTGGATGCGCAGTAGCATGACGGCGTCGGGGTTGGTGGCGATGGCTTCGTCGAAGTCGTGGAAGATTTCTACGCCGGCTTCTTCAACCCAGGAGGCGGTGTTCAGCGGCAGCAGGGTCGGCGGTGCGACGAAGACGACCTGCGCGCCGAGGGTGTGCAGCAGCCAGAGGTTGGAGCGTGCCACGCGCGAGTGCAGGATGTCGCCGACGATGAGCACGCGCATGCCGGACAGGTCGGTGCCGCGGGGGCTGTCGAGGCCGTCGCGTTCTGCCTTGTACTGGCGCAGGGACACGGCGTCGAGCAACGCCTGGGTGGGGTGCGCGTGGGTGCCGTCGCCCGCGTTGAGTACGGGAATGTCGGTCCAGCCTGCCTCAGCGAGGCGCTGCGGTGCGCCGGATGCCGAGTGGCGGATCACGAACGCATCCGCGGCAATCGCCTTGAGGGTCTGCGCGGTGTCCTTGAGCGACTCGCCCTTAGACACGGAGGAGCCAGAAGCGGAGAAGTTGGTGACGGCGGCGCCCAGGCGCTTCTCCGCGGCTTCGAAGGAGAGGCGGGTACGGGTGGAGTCCTCGAAGAAAAGGTTGACGACGGTCTTGCCGTTGAGCACGTTGAGGGTGCGGTTTTCGGCTTTGACCTGCGCCATGTAGTCGGCGACGTCAAGGATTTCGATGGCTTCTTCGCGGGTTAGTTCGCGGGTGTCGAGCAGATGCTTCATGAGAGCCCTCCCAGCTGGATAATGTCAACTCGGTCTGTTGCGTTGTCGGTTTCAGTCAGTACGACGCGCACGGTTTCGCTGGCGCTGGTGGGCAGGTTTTTGCCCACGTGGTCGGCGCGGATGGGTAGTTGCCGGTGTCCGCGGTCTACGAGGACTGCCAGGCGTACGAGGGCGGGTCGTCCGTGGGCGTTGAGTGCGTCGAGGGCGGCGCGTACGGTGCGGCCGGAGTAGAGGACGTCGTCAACGAGGACTACGGTTTTACCTTCAATGCCGATGCTGGGCATGATGCTCTCCCCTGCGGTATCTGGGGAGGTGGTGCCGTTGGGCGAGACGGGCTGGTCGTCGCGGTAGGCGGTGATGTCCAGGGCGCCGAGTCGTGTTTCTGCGTTGAAGTTCGGCTCGATGGCTTGGATGCGGGCGGCGAGTCGTACGGCGAGGGGCACGCCGCGGGAGCGGATGCCGATGAGTACGAGGTTTTCTACGCCTTTATTGGTTTCGATGATTTCGTAGGCGATGCGGGTGAGGGCGCGGCGGATTTCGTCCTCGCTGAGGATGGTGCGGCCGACGGTGGTCGCCTCCTCGGAGGTGCTTTGAGGGGTTGCCGAATGGGGGGCTGCGGTTACGTGTCGCCCCTGATTCGCGCCGGATGTGGGTACAGTTGACCCAGGCATAGCCGTCTCCTTCCCCGCCTCACGGGACGGATTTAAAGGTTTTGTGCTTCTAGTAGGGTACCACAGTTCACAGGCTACGTTCAGGTTCGGCGAGAGACCGCTCACGGTGAGAGGGCCGCCAAGATGAGGCGCGTACCGAGCCCCTAGCCTGCACCACAACGAGCAGGCTCCCGACAAAATGGACAAACAATACGCCGGGGTGTGTGCTCTGCAGATGTATGTTAGGGTAATGGCATCAACCGATAACATTCCGCTGAATTCCACACGTTGTTGTATGGATGATTCTGCGGTTTACACAACCACACACCAGAAAAGAACCAACAATGATGTTTAGTCGTACTACGCGTACTTCTATTGCCGCGCTTTCTGCGGCAATGATGCTCACCCTGTCCGCTTGTTCCGGCGGTGCGCAGGTCAGCGCAGAATCGAGCGCATCCACCTCCGCGACCGCTGAAGCTTCCGCAACTCCCACTGCTACTCCTTCACCCACTCCGACGGGTTATGAGCCCGTGCTGATTCGTGCGAACGTTGACTTGGATAACCCGTCGAAGGAAGCAGCAGATGCGACCCTCAAGGCTGCATACGATGCGTTGGAACAGTACCGACTCATTTGGAATGCATGGATGCATGGGAACCTGGAGCACACGAGCGATGAAGAGCTGCTCCGATACGTGCATAAAAACTTCCTGGAAGACACAAAGGAGGAAGTGGAGAATATTCAAAAGTTCACAGAAGAAAACCACGGTCCTATCAAGGGCGAAATTGCCTTCAATAACATCGATCCAGTCACCTATGGAACCATGAACGACGATGGTTCTGTCTCATACAACACCGGCGCAACCATCACGTTCTGTGAAGACTGGAGCAACGTTCGCTCTGCTGAGGGTAAGAAATTTAAGGACCCGCAGCTAACGCG
>ENA-OWMY01000045-OWMY01000045.1-metagenome-genome-assembly--contig:-NODE-45-length-35290-cov-5.097460_pt1 | contig 35290 bp, 27 predicted proteins | sample MGYA00245358_ERZ651122 | MGnify/ENA primary metagenome ERZ651122 (study PRJEB26857, sample SAMEA4031752) | metagenome | biome: human; feature: oral; material: saliva | place: Philippines | collected 2014 | study...
TCTTCGCGCCGATGGTACTGCACTTTTGTGGGTGTGGGAGAGTAGGTCATCGCCGCTTCATTATTTAATAGCCCCGGCTTCGCCGGGGCTATTTTTGTTTGGGGAGGCCGTTAGGCCTCCCCATTTGTCTTTAACATCCCATCAGTATGGGTGCACGGAAGGTGCTCTCTATACTAGAATGGTATGGCTTATGTTTAGGCATTAGCGGGTGTATCTAAAGCACCCCTCATAGAGTTGATGCCTCAGGCAGCGGTTCGCCCGAATCGACTGCATACCCTACCCGCCCACACTGGCGGATACCTCCCAAGGAGATTCATGTCTGAGACCCCCCGTCACGAGTCTAACGGCTCCGGCCCCCGCCAGCACCGCAAGAACAGCGGAGGAAAGGACTTCCGCTCCAAGAAGGGCGGCAAGAACTTTGGCGGCAAGGGCGGTTTCAAGCGTAACGACCGCGGAGGCAAGAAGTTCGACGGTCGTCGCTCCGACTCCCGATCCAAGGCACCTCGCTCCAACGGCCCCGAGGCTGAAGCACCTCGCGAAGAAGTACGCAGCATTGGTGGCCGTGCAGGCTACCGCCCCGCAAAGCCCAAGGCACCGGAAATTGACGACGACATCACCGGCCGCGAGCTGGACGGTGCAACCTTCCGTCAGCTGCGCGCCCTGGAGCCGCGCAACGCAGAAACCGTCGCAAAGCACCTCGCCATGGCAGGTCGCTACCTCGACATCGACCCCGAATTCGCGCTGGAACACGCCGTTGCCGCATCCCGCAGCGCGGGCCGTATTGCCGCAGTACGCGAAGCTGTTGGCGTCGCCGCATACGTGGCAGAAGACTTTGAACTGGCACTGCGCGAACTGCGCACCCACCGCCGTATCAGTGGCTCCGTAGACCACCTGGCACTGCTGGTGGACTGCGAACGTGCACTCGGCCGTCTGCCCAAGGCAATGGAAATGATTGCAGAATTCAAGAAGGAAGAACTGCCCGCCAACGTGCGCGTAGAGCTCGCCATCGTTGAATCCGGTATCCTCAGCGATCAGGGCAAGAAGTCTGAGGCTGTCGTAGCACTGCAGATTCCTCAGCTGAACCCCAAGCGTGCCTTCGAGTACAGCCCCCGCCTGTTCAGCGCATACTCCGATGCGCTGGCTAACGCAGGCCGCAACAAGGAAGCAGAACGCTGGGCACGCCTTGCATTCATGGCAGAAGCAGCACTGGGCCAGGGCAACTTCGCAGAACCCGAAATCTTCGACATCTTCGGTGAAGCAGGCCTCTTCGAACAGGAAGAGAAGTCCGTAGAACTCACTGAGACCGCAGAAGAAGCTGAAGAGACCGCTGAAGCTTCCGCAGAAGAGGAAGCAAACGAAGCTCAGGAAGAGGCAGCTGAGGACGAGAAGACCGAAGCGCCTAAGACCGAAGCACCCAAGCCTGAAGAAGCAGAAGAAGCCTCCGCAGAATAAGACTGCAGAGAATCTAAGAATTCTGAATACTTGACCTACGTGTCAGCGTGAAACCGCTGGACGCCACCCCCAAGCAGGGGCGAGCGTCCAGCGGTTTTCCATATAATCGTCCGAAGGCACCAACGCTAGAGTGTCTAACAGGTACGATTAATAGCGACAACCGCCAGAGACCCCGAGAGGAACATTCTATGACCACGAACGCACTCCTATCCCGCTACGATGCCCTCCTCTCCGACCTGGACGGCGTAGTCTACGCAGGCCCCTTCGCCATCGAAGGTGCACCCGAAGCGCTCAACCGCGCCGAAGAAGAACTCAACGTACCGGTCATCTTCGTCACCAACAACGCATCGCGCTCCGTAGAATCCGTAGCAGAGCACCTGCGTGAACTGGGCGTGAACACCCGAGCAGAACGCGTCGTCAGCTCCGCACAGGCAGGTGCCGCACTGCTCGCACAGCATGTACCCGCAGGCTCCAAAGTACTCATCACCGGCACCGAAGCACTTGCCGACTGCGTTCGTGCAGTAGGCCTCGAAACCGTCCGCAAGGAAGAAGAAGGCCCCGTAGCCGTCATCCAGGGATTCGACCCCAAGATCGGCTGGGAAGACCTCGCGGAAGCCGCCTACACCCTCGCAAACCCCGACGTCCTCTGGATTGCAACCAACACCGATCAGAGCATCCCCAAGGAACGAGGCCAGGCACCCGGTAACGGCACCCTCGTAGCAGCCGTGGCAAGCGCAACCCGCCGCACCCCGCTCGTCGCGGGCAAGCCCGAAGCGCCCATCTTCCACACCGCAGCGCAGGCAGTGAACTCCAGCCGCCCCGTCATCGTGGGCGACCGCCTGGACACCGACATTCTTGGCGCCAACAACGCAAAGATGGACGGCGCCCTCGTCCTCACCGGCGTACAGACCTACCAGGACGTCATCGAGGCCGTGCCGAACCAGCGTCCAACCTATATTCTGCGCACCCTCGAGGACTTCTTCGCGCCCTACCCCGACATTGAGGTGCTCTACGAAGGCTACGAAGTCATCGCAACCGGCCCCACCTGGCAGGCACGAGTTCGCGGTGAAAACCTGAGCCTGAGCGGCCCCGAGATTGAAGATGTCGAAGCATTCGCGGGCAGCGAGAGCGAAGCCGAAGCATGGCGTGTAGCCTGCGCGGCATGGTGGGCAGCAAACCCCGAACAGGGCGCACGCCCCAACATCCAGGGGATTCCCGGTGCCTAAAGAACCGGAGACTAACAGCACGGCAGAGGAAAACGCTGAGCTTGATGCAGAATTCGAGCGTCAGCTGGCGGCGACCCTCGCCATGGATCCCGTAGAGCGCGTCAAGCGCCTCGAAACGATGAGTGAGCAACTGGAGAAGGACCTCGAAAACCTCTCCTAGTTCGCGGCGGTGAACCCTCAGAACAGCAATGCTCTGAGGGTTCACCGGCACTAGATAACCCGTAACCAGAGGACAGAAAGAAGACAAGGACACTGTGCGCCTCGATAAATACCTGGTCGAAGCCGGATTCGTGAGCTCCCGAACCCTCGCCGCAAAACTCATTGCGGCAAGAGACGTGCAAGTCAACGGCAAAGTTGCACGCAAAGCGTCCATGCTCGTAGGTCCCGAGGACACCCTCTACGTGCGCCAGAGCGAGCTGACCGAATACGTCAGCCGCGCAGGCCACAAGCTCGCAGGTGCCCTCGACGCGTTCCCCGATATTGAGGTGGAGGGCAAGCGTTGCCTGGATGCGGGAGCATCCACCGGAGGCTTTACCGACGTGCTACTTCGTCGAGGAGCCGCCCACGTAGCCGCTGTCGATGTAGGACACGGGCAGCTCGTGGACACGCTACGCGAAGAACCGCGAGTCGGCGTGTACGAAGGACTCAACGTTCGCTACATGAAGTCCGAAGATATTGGTGGACAGGTCGAACTGACGGTTTCTGACCTCTCGTTCATCTCACTGACCCTGGTCATGGAGGCGTTAGCGAACGCCACTGAAACCGGCGGCGACCTGGTGCTCATGGTCAAGCCGCAGTTCGAGGTCGGCAAACACCGCATCGGACGCGGGGGAGTGGTGCACGAAGAATCCGCCCGCCGTGAAGCAGTGGAAAAAGTCCAAGCATCTGCGGTAAGCCACGGATTGCGCGTGATGGGTATGGAACCCAGCCCGCTGCCCGGACAGGACGGTAACGTAGAGTACTTCCTCTGGTGCAAAAAATAAATATTGTGCAGAAAATAAATAGTGCGAAGGCAGTCTGAGAAAAACCGCTCGGTAACGCAGGACGCGTTGAGGGCGGGGCTTTCTCAGGCTGCCGCGCTATTCGCAGGTATTTTTACAGGTATTTTAGAGATACCCCAGCCGTACGCTATTCGAAATAATTTTCTAAAAATATAGCTCTTTAGAAAATCTTCGAGAACATATTCGGTATGATAGGTGTAGATACACCATCTCAACATCCCGATCTCAACACCCGATGGGAGAGAGTCGTTATGGCAGAACACGAAAGCCACGCACCGCAGGAAGCAACCGCACAGGTAGTTGCCGCAGGTGCGCGTCATAGTTCCGAATACCACAGTTTCGAACGTCATGGTTTCGAAGACTCGGTGGAACAACGTCACCGTAAGATTCTCGTCTTCGCCCATGTGGGGCGCAAAGAAGCACGAGATGCCGCCCGACAGGCATGCACCCAGCTCTACGAAGAGGGACTCGCACCCGTCATGACTCGCTCCGATCTGGAAACCCTGAGCGAAAACTGGGACGAGCCCGTCCCCGTGCAGGTCGTCCACGAATCCGTGGCGCTCATCGATATTGAACTCGGTGTGGTGCTCGGCGGTGACGGTTCGATTCTTCGTGCCGCAGAAATGGTGCGCCGAACCAGTGTTCCGCTCATCGGTGTGAACCTGGGGCACGTCGGCTTCCTCGCCGAATCCGAAGAGAGCGACCTGACCGAAACCGTTCGCTGCATCGTCAACAACGAATACACCGTTGAAGAACGCATGGCAATCGACGTGGAAGTCTGGAACGACGGCAAGCGAGTGCACAGCGACTGGGCGCTGAATGAAGCCAGCGTCGAAAAGGGCAACCGCGAAAAAATGATTGAAGTCATTATTGAGGTGGATTGCCGCCCGCTCAGCAGCTTCGGTTGCGACGGCGTGGTCATGGGAACCCCCACCGGCTCGACCGCCTACGCTTTCTCCGGTGGCGGCCCGGTCGTCTGGCCCGAAGTTGAAGCAATTCTCATGGTGCCGCTCTCGGCTCACGCGCTCTTCGCGCGCCCGCTGGTAGCAGCGCCGACCTCCACCCTGGCGGTAGAAATGATGCCCGGAAACGGCGCCTCCGGCGTGCTCTGGTGCGATGGCCGCCGAACCGTAGAATTGGACCCCGGCTCCCGTATTGAGGTGCGACGCTCCGAAAAGTCGGTGCTGCTCGCCCGTATCCACCCGGCTCCCTTCTCGGAGCGACTGGTGCGTAAATTTGAGCTTCCGATCCGTGGCTGGCGCGGCCCGCAGGATACCGAGAAGCACTAAAGAAAAGGAATGAACGTTCGTGATTGAGGAAATCCATATTCGAGACCTCGGTATCATTACCGATGCGAGGCTCCCCCTCGAACCCGGATTCTCCGTGCTGACCGGCGAAACCGGCGCAGGTAAAACCATGGTCGTCACCGCCCTCGGCATGCTCCTGGGCGCCCGATCCGACGCATCCAGCGTGCGCAACGGCGCCAAGAGCGCCCTCGCCGAAGCAGTGATTCGCCTGCCCCACGGGCACCGCGCCCTCGAGCTTGCCGAAGAAGCCGGCGGCACCGCCGAAGACATCGACGAACAGACCTCCGAGCTGCTTCTAGCACGCACTGTCAACGCCTCGGGGCGCTCCCGCGCGCACGTTGGCGGTTGCTCCGCACCCATCGGAACCCTGTCTCAGATTGGTCAGACTCTTGTTGCAGTCCACGGCCAGTCCGATCAGTTGCGCCTCAAATCAGCTGCAGAGCAGCGCCAGTCCCTCGACCTGTACGCCGGCGAAGAGCTCGCCAACCTGCTTGAGAAGTACCGCGAAAACTACGAGAGATACCGCACCGCCGCCGCAGAGCTCAAGGAGGTACGCGAAAACTCTCGTGCACGCGCCCTCGAAGCGCAGACCCTGCAGGGCGCCCTCGAAGAAATCAGCGCCGTCAACCCGCAGGCCGGGGAAGAAGAAGAGCTCAAAGCCGAAATGGTGAAGCTCATGAACGTTGAAGCGCTACGCATTGCGTCGGCAACCGCCTCCGCAGCGCTCAGCGGTAGCGAATACTCAGCCGGCGACGAGCAGAGCGTTATGAGCCTGCTCGATGCAAGCCGCTCCGCGCTGCAGGCGCAGGCAGACGCTGACGAAGAGCTTGCCTCCCTCGCGGCGCGCGTCAACGAGCTGTTGATTCTTGCCACCGATATCTCCTCGGATCTGTCCTCCTACATGGCCTCCCTGGATGTTGAAGGTCCCGAACGTTTGGCACAGGTGCAGACTCGCCGCGCCCAGCTGGCGACCCTCACCCGCAAGTACGGTGCCGATATTGCCGAGGTTCTCGAATGGGCCGAAGAATCCCGCGCACGCCTCGAGACCCTGGTGGACGACCCGCAGCGACAGGAAACCCTGGAAACCGAGCTGGTACAGCTACGCAAGGTGCTCGGCGCCCAGGCAGAAGAGCTGACCGCCCTGCGCCGTGCCGCCGCGCAGAAACTGGCGGATGCCGTCAGTGAGGAGCTCACTGCTCTTGCCATGCCGAACGCCTCCCTGGTTGTGGAGGTTGCCGAAGCAGAAAAGTTCTCGGTGCACGGCCGAGACACCGTGACCTTCATGCTGGCCCCGCACCGAACCGCCGTGCCGCGCCCGCTCGGTAAAGGCGCCTCCGGCGGTGAGCTTTCCCGCGTGATGCTCGCCCTGGAGGTAGTGCTCGCCGAAGTGGACCCCGTGCCCACCTTCATCTTCGATGAGGTGGACTCCGGCGTGGGCGGTAAGGCTGCTATCGAAATCGGTCGCCGCCTTGCCATGCTCGCCCGACACGTGCAGGTTCTGGTGGTCACCCACCTGCCGCAGGTTGCCGCCTTCGCGGACCAGCACATCCTCGTGCTGAAAAATGATGACGCGTCCCTCTCGAAGGTCAAGGTACTTTCCGAGGAGGAACGCGTGGTGGAACTGGCGCGAATGCTCTCCGGACACGATCAATCAGAATCGGCGCGAGAGCACGCCCGTGAGCTGCTGGCAGCCGGTCGAGAAGTGCCGCAGGGGCGCTGAAACTGACGGCACACCTGCCGGGAAAAGTATTGGGAAAAGCGCCGAAAGATGGCATCTTTCGCGCTAAACACCATCAAAGGTGCTGAAGCGCGCGAGGGCACCCTCAGGAAGTTGCCAGTACAGCCCAAGCCGGTGACCAACAGCGGTGCATGGAGTGCGGAGGATGTGAGATACTCTGTGCATACTCCTACACCTGCTTCTACACGGCGCGGCGGGAATAATAAATCCCCGGCTCCGTTTACAGTGGTGATAAGGACAAATAGGGGAGGGAAAACCGCCTGAGAGAATCCTCTCGCGGCAAAACCCTCTGCTTGGATAGCAGACAAGAAAATGGTAGGCTTAAATTCCGTGGTGAATGAAAAAAATAACGCTCTGAACGCGTCCTCTAACGACAAGGTAACCCGCCAGATTTTCGTAACCGGCGGCGTTGCATCTTCTCTCGGTAAGGGCCTGTCGGCCTCTTCCCTCGGTCAGCTTCTTCGCGCACGTGGCCTCTCTGTGACCATGCAGAAGTTCGACCCCTACCTGAACGTCGACCCCGGTACGATGAACCCCTTCCAGCACGGTGAAGTCTTTGTCACCGACGACGGTGCTGAAACCGACCTCGACATCGGACACTACGAGCGCTTCCTGGACGAAAACCTCGACCAGTCCGCTAACGTGACCACCGGCCAGGTCTACTCCTCCGTTATCGCAAAGGAACGCCGCGGCGAATACCTTGGCGACACCGTCCAGGTCATCCCTCACATTACCGACGAAATCAAGGCCCGCATGCGTCACGCAGCGGAAATTGACAACGCACCCGACATCATCATCACCGAAATCGGTGGTACCGTCGGCGATATCGAGTCCCTGCCCTTCATGGAAGCAGCACGCCAGGTACGCCGCGATGTTGGTCGCAAGAACGTCTTCTTCCTGCACGTCTCCCTGGTGCCTTTCATCGGCCCCTCCGGCGAGCTCAAGACCAAGCCGACCCAGCACTCCGTCGCAGCACTGCGCGGCCTGGGCATCCAGCCTGACGGCCTGATTCTGCGCTGTGAGCGTGAGGTCCCCGTATCGCACCGTACCAAGATTGGTAACGCATGCGACGTGGACAGTGACGCAGTCATCTCCTGCGCTGACGCACCCAGCATCTACGACATCCCCAAGACCCTGCACAGCCAGAAGCTCGACGACTACATCCTCGACTACTTCGGCATTGAGGCTCCCGCACCGGACTTCACCCAGTGGGACCGCCTGCTCGATGCAGTGCACCGCCCCGCAGCAGAGGTCAACGTTGGCCTGGTCGGTAAGTACATCGACCTGCCCGACGCATACCTGTCTGTCTCCGAGGCTCTGCGCGCCGGTGGCTTCGCAAACAATGTGAAGGTCAACATCAAGTGGGTTGCAGCCGACCTGTGCGCAACCGACGAAGATGCAGACCACCAGCTGCGCGACATGGACGCAATCCTCGTTCCCGGCGGCTTCGGCATCCGCGGCTTGGACGGCAAGATCGGTGCCCTCAAGTACGCACGCGAGCACAAGCTCCCGACCCTGGGCATCTGCCTCGGTCTGCAGTCCATGGTCATCGAGTACGCACGCAACGTACTGGGTCTGACCGAAGCATCCTCCACCGAGTTCGATCCGGAAACCTCCGTACCGGTCATCGCAACCATCGAAGAGCAGAAGCAGTTCGTCGAAGGTGCAGGCGACCTGGGCGGCACCATGCGCCTGGGCCTGTACAAGGCAAACCTTGTTCCCGGCTCTCAGGTTGCTAAGGCATACGGTGCAACCGAGGTTGCAGAGCGTCACCGCCACCGCTACGAGGTGAACAACGAGTACCGCGAGCAGCTTGAAGAAGCAGGCCTGCGTATCTCCGGTACCTCCCCGGACTCCTCGCTGGTCGAGTACGTGGAACTGCCCGCAGAGGCACACCCCTACTACGTGGCAACTCAGGCACACCCCGAGTACCGCTCGCGTCCGACCCGCCCGCACCCGCTCTTCTCCGGCCTGATTAAGGCTGCTCTGGAGCGCCGCGGCGCATAACATCCGCGGCGCCTAATATCCGCGGCGCCTAATATCTAGGCGCAAACGTTCAGCATCCCGCTCACCCCGCGCAGGGGAGAGCGGGATGCTTTCGTTTAAACCTGAACGTGCCTTATTCCGTGCCCGTACCTGACGCGCCAAACGTAGCGGGGCTAAGAAGCCGCCTACAATGAAAGAATGAGCAACAACCAGCAGATTATTGATGCACCCTCCGAACGCACCATCCGCACCCGCACCGTGAAGTACAGCGGCTACGTGATCGAAACGACCGTTGAAGAGTACGAACTCAACGAAAACACCGTGCTGACCCGAGACGTCGTGGAAATGCCCGGCGCCGTCGCCGTAGCGGTCCTCAACGATAACAACGAACTGCTGATGCTCAACCAGTACCGCCACCCGGTGCGCATGAACCTCTGGGAAGTACCCGCCGGACTGCTCGACATCGACGGTGAAGACCCCCTGGTCGCCGCGCAGCGCGAACTTGCCGAAGAGGCAGACCTGCAGGCAGAAACCTGGAATGCGCTGACCGACTACTTCAGCAGCCCCGGCGCAACCAGCGAAGCAGGCCGCGTTTACCTGGCACGCAACCTCTCGGAACTGCCCGCTGAAGAACGTAGCGAACGCACCGAAGAAGAAGCAGAAATGACCTACCGCTGGGTGCCCCTCGCCGATGCGGTACAGCTGGTGCTGGGCGGAAAGGTTCACAACGCGCTCGCTATCCAGGCGGTACTCGCCACCTACGCGGCCGCGCAGAACAACTTTGAAGGCCTGCGCCCTGCCGAGGGCGGCTGGGAGTTCCACCCCTACATGGGGCTGCGCCGCGAGAAGCCGGAGAACTTCCGCAACCACTAAGAACGGAACGTAGGGCGGGGGAGTAGCCCCGCCTACGGCAAACCCAAATATCAAGAGGCCCAAACATCAACAGAACCGACAGAGGAGATAGCGTGAAGCAGGCAAAAAGCACGGCGAGCAAGGCGCCCCGCGGCGCGGGTCTGCTCGGTGTGCCCTCTTCTACCGGTTCCTCCGTGCTGGGTTCTTCTAGCAGGGGTTTTTCTGCCCTGGGTGCTTCCCACCAGGAGGCGCAGACCCCGCTCCAGAAAGCTATTGACCAGTACCTCATCCACCTGCGCGTGGAGCGAGGAAGCAGCGAACACACCATCGCCTCCTACGCGCGTGACCTGCGACGATACAGCGCCTACATGGCGACCCTCGGCGTCATCGACCCCGAACGCATCACCACCGCGCAGGTGCGTTCCTTCATGCGGGAACTTGCCGCCCCCACCGTGCCCCTTGCAGGATTCGAGGCGGGGGATAAGAGCAACCAGAACGCGCAGGAATCTCAGGAAGTACAGGAAGAAGCCGCAGAATCGCTGGCACTGATGATCGCCTCCGAATCGGGGCGAGGTACTGGAAACGGGCGCACTGGAAAAGGCCGTGCCGGGCAGTCGAAAGCCGGGGCACCAGAAAAAGAAACGCCAACCGCTGAAGGTGCGCCGAGCCTTCCTCTGCCTTTGGGCCCGAACTCCATCGCCCGCACCATGGCGGCAGTCCGCGGAGCACACGCCTTCTGGGTCTCCGCGCTCATCGTGCCCACCGACCCGGCGGCACCGGTCACCCCGCCCAAGAACGTTAAGCGCCTACCCAAAGCAGTCAGCGTAGAAGACATCCAGCGGCTACTCGCCGTACCCGACCGCGAAACCGCAACCGGGCTACGTAACCGAGCCATCCTCGAATTCCTCTACGCCACCGGCGCGCGCGTGAGCGAAATGCTCAACGCCGATATCGACGACGTGCACTTCGAAGGAACCCTCACCGATGAAGACGGCAACCAGATCACTCTGCCCGGCTACGTTCGACTCTTCGGCAAAGGAGATAAAGAGCGACTCGTACCTATTGGTAGCTACGCCCAAAAAGCAATCCAAGACTACCTGGTGCGTGCCCGCCCCTCCCTCGTAGCGCACGGTAAAGGCACCGCCGCGCTCTTCGTCAACGGACGAGGCGGCAGACTCGGACGCCAAGGCGCCTGGCTCATCCTCAAAGAAGCCGCCGAAGCCGCCGGGCTCAGCTCTGACTTCTCACCGCACTCCATGCGCCACAGCTTCGCAACGCACCTGTTGCAGGGCGGAGCCGATATTCGCGTGGTGCAAGAACTGCTCGGGCACGCTTCCATCGCCACCACTCAGGTGTACACCAAGGTTACGCCCGAGGGGCTCATGGAGGTGTACCGCATGGCGCATCCGCGTGCTCACGAACGGGGATAAAACCCCGTCAATCCGCGGAACAGCCGCTCTTGAGGTAACCTTATAGACAACGCTTAAACTTTAAAACTTCGAATTCATTGATGAAGGTGAACCATTGACTGAAGCTCAGGCTCAAGAACTCGGCCCCACCGGTCGACCCCTGCGCGTATACCCCGACCCGGCTCCGCTGAGCAGCCACGGTCCCGCCCGCATTATCTCTATGGTGAATCAGAAGGGCGGCGTGGGTAAGACCACCTCCACCATTAACCTGGGCGCGGCGCTGGCAGAATGCGGCCGTAAGGTGCTGCTGGTCGACTTCGACCCGCAGGGTGCTCTCTCCGCCGGTTTCGGTGCGAACCCGCACGAACTGGACCTGACCGTCTACAACGTCATGATGGACCGCAAGGTCGACATCAAGGACGTCATCCTGCCTACCGGCGTGGAGAACATCGACCTGCTGCCCGCCAACATTGACCTCTCCGCAGCTGAAGTCCAGCTGGTCAACGAAGTGGCTCGCGAGCAGGTTCTCGCCTCGGCACTGCGCAAGGTCCGCGACGAATACGACGTCATCCTCATCGACTGCCAGCCCTCCCTGGGCCTGCTGACCGTCAACGCACTGACCGCCTCCGAAGGCGTCATCATTCCGCTGATTTGTGAGTTCTTCGCACTGCGCGCCGTCGCACTGCTGGTCGACTCCATCGAGAAGGTTCAGGACCGCCTGAACCCCGACCTCGAAATCTCCGGCGTACTTGCCACCATGTTCGATGCCCGCACCATCCACTCCAAGGAAGTTCTGGCACGCATCGTGGACGCATTCGGCGACAAGGTCTTCGACACCGTCATCAAGCGCACCGTGAAGTTCCCGGACGCATCGGTGTCCGCTGAGCCGATTCTCAGCTACGCCTCCAGCCACCCCGGCGCGGAAGCATACCGCCAGGTGGCACGCGAACTAATCTACAAGGGCGGCGCACGCTAAAGCCCCCCGCATCTATACGCCCTCTGCTGAGGTGACTCTCACCCTTGAGTCACGCCGGCAGAGGGCGTATAATTGTGTGGATTCTAAAGACCCCGCACACTGCTTACGCTGAAAAATGGCGAAGTAGAAGCCGCATCTGAGACGGCACCAACAACGCCGGGGAAGAATAAACATAAGGAGAACAGGTCGTTATGACCACGAACGTCGCTGCCGTGAGGGTACCGACACCGAACGCAGACACCGCCGCAAACGCCCGGACTGAGGGCCGCGGCCTGCAGAACCCGGAACGCGGTTTCACCCTCACCCTCAGTAATTTTGAGGGTCCCTTTGATCTTCTACTGACCCTGATCTCGCGCCGCAAACTCGACATTACCGAGGTGGCGCTCGCAGAGGTCACCGACGAGTTCCTCGCATACCTGCACGCCCTCTACGCTGAAGGCACCGAACGTGCACTCGACGAAGCCAGCGAATTCCTCGTCACCGCCGCAACCCTGCTGGAACTCAAGACCGCACGCCTGCTCCCGCAGCATCGTGAACCCCTCGAAGAGGACGTTGCACTGCTGGAGGCACGCGACCTGCTCTTTGCCCGTCTGCTGCAATACCGTGCCTACCGCGAAGTCGCCGATATTTTTGCTGAACGCTGGGCGCAGGAAGCACAGCGTTTTCCCCGGGCGGTAGCCCTCGAAGAACGATTCGCTCAGGCGCTGCCCGAACTGGTTTTCACCGGAGGTGCCGAAGAGTTTGCCCGCATCGCCGCAGCAGCGCTGAGCCGAACCCCCAAAGAGCCCGAACCGGAACCCGAAGAAATCGTTGAAGAACTCAACGAGCACCTGCACGTTCCGCTCACCACCATCGCGGCTGAAGAACACTACATTCTGCACAGCCTGCTCGATACCGCGGCGCGGGAACTGAGCTTTGCCGAACTGGTTCAAGGATCCGGCGAACTAGAAATCGCGGTGGTTCGTTTTCTCGCCCTGCTTGAGCTCTACAAAGAAGGCGCCCTGCACGTAGAACAGGACGCACCGCTCGGAGCCATTCGGGTACGTGCGAGCGCGAGCGCGGCACAGTTCGTGATTCGCGAAGAAACTGCAGACACCGCAGGCGCTCAGGATGCGCACGAAATCGGTGAAGCGCCTGAATCACCCGAATCATCCGAGGGGAACGAGGAACCGGTAGAGGAGGATTATGAGTAGTCACGGCTCACGCTTTGACCGTGAATTCACCCCTGACGACCTTGCCATCGTGAATATGGGCTACTGGGATCCGAACGCCGATGAGGAAACGGAACCGGCTGACTCGGCGCCGGTAGAGGTAGCAGAGGCTGAGATCTCAAAGTCTGCCGAGGCGCCAGCTGAGGCGGACGCTGAGCCGGCTGAGCACGAGGTGGCCGCAACACCTCTGGAGGAGGTGACCGAAGAAGCTGAGGAGGCTGAAGCCGTCGAAACGGTAGAGGACTCCGATGGTTCCGACATTTCCGACAGCTCCGAGGAATCGCAGGAAACTGCACCCCTCGAGTCGAAGGAATCGGTAACGAAACCGGTAGCGAAATCGGCAAAGATTCCGGCGGGAGGCCCCTCCACCGCACCCAGCGTGGCGGTCGATGCCGAAGCCGAATTCTCGAAGGTCGAGGCAATCCCCGGCGGCGTCAAAAGCGCCGTCGAAGCGATCCTCGCCGTTGCCGAAGCGCCCGTGAGCGTGCGTGAACTCTCCGCTGCGCTCATCGTCAATGAGCGAGCCGTCGAGCACGCGCTCGACCAGCTGTACCGCGAGTACAACGGCGAAGAAAGCGGCTACGGAGAAGACGAAAACCGGGTGGCACCCGAACCGCGCGGATTCCAGCTGCGGAACATTGCAGGAGGCTGGAAGCTCTACGCCCGCGACGACTTCGCTCCCTGGGTGGCGCGCTTCGTGACCCGTTCCAAGAGCGCGACCCTCAGCAAGCCCGCCTACGAGACGCTCGCCGTGATTGCCTACCAGCAGCCGGTGACCAGGGCGAGGGTAGCCTCCATTCGAGGCGTGAATGCGGACGCGGCAATCCGTCAGCTGCTCCAACGGCAGCTGATTCGTGAGGCTGGTCGTGAAGCCGGAAGCGGCGCGACCCTCTACGAAACCACGGAGCTGCTGCTGGCGAAGCTCGGGCTGAAATCCCTGGAGGAGCTGCCGGCGCTCGCGCCCTTCCTGCCCGATGACACGGAGGCGGCGGTCCTCGCCGAAGGTAACGACTAGCCCACCAGCTACAGCCGTTACGGCAATAACGAAACGTTCAACGGTTCTGCTGAAAACCAGCGGCAGAACCACCCGGATAAGCGTCCCGGCGCTGACACACACCGCGCCTTCGGTGCCGGGGCACAATGACTAACAAGAACTACAACGACAGAAAAGAGAAGAACACCATGGCATATGGAAACTCCTCCCGCGGCGACCGCTCTGCATCCGGTCGCCCCCAGAACTCCCGCGGTGGCCGTCCCGGCGCCGGTCGTCCCGGTCAGGGCGGTAAGCCCGGCGCTAAGGGCGCATCCGCACGCGGCGGTCGTCCCGGCGCACCGAAGAGCGGCGCAGGCAAGGGCAGCGCAAAGGGCTTCGGCGAGAAGAAGTTCGGTGACAAGAAGTTCGGCGAGAAGAAGTTCGGCGCAGGCCGCGCAGGCTCCGGCCGAGGCCGCGGCACCGAACTGCCCAAGCGCGAACGCCGCGCACCGGGCCGCCCCTACCGCTCCGGCGAAGCCTTCGCAAACGAGCGCGGCGAATACCGCGTCAGCAACTACGCTGGCCCGCACCGCCCCCGCCGCCCCCGCAACGCCCCGGTAGACCACTACGAGTTCTACGACCACGACGGCGTGCGCCTGCAGAAGCTGCTGGCTCAGGCCGGTGTGGCATCCCGCCGCGTCTGCGAAGAAATGATTACCGAAGGTCGCGTCACCGTCAACGGTGAAGTCGTGACCGAGCTGGGTGTGCGCGTGGACCCCTCCAAGGTGACCGTGCAGGTGGACGGCATGACCGTTCAGACCAACGACAAGCTCGTCTACATGGCATTCAACAAGCCCGCCGGTGTGGTCTCCACCATGGAAGACCCCGAAGGTCGCCCCTGCATCTCTGACTTCCTGCGTTCCTCCATGAGCGAGCGCGTGTTCCACGTGGGCCGCCTGGACGTCGAAACCGAGGGTCTGCTGCTGCTGACCAACGACGGTGAACTGGCGAACCGCCTCACCCACCCCTCCTACGAGGTGCCCAAGACCTACCTGGTGCAGGTTCCCGGCCCGATGGAGCCCGGCGTCGGCGCAGCCATGAAGAAGGGCATCCGCCTGGAAGACGGCGTGACTCGCGTGGACGAGTTCAAGCTGGTGGACTCCACCCCCGGTCACGTGCTCGTTGAGGTGACCATCCACTCCGGTAAGAACCGCATCGTGCGCCGCCTTTTCGACGCTGTCGGCTACCCGGTTGAGCGCCTGGTCCGCGTCGAGATGGGCCCGATCCGTATTGGTTCGCAGAAGCAGGGCACCGTCCGTAACCTCTCCAAAGTCGAGATCGGTCACCTGCTCGCTTCGGTGGACATGTAATAACGCTAAGGAGTTGTCATGAGCTCGCCCGCTGATCTTTGCGCATCTGAGCTGCCCATGGACTCAACGCTGACCGGGCCGGTGCTCATTATCGGCTCGGGTCTGCTGGGTGCCTCCATTGGTTTGGGGTTGCGTGCGGCAGGATGCGAGGACGTGTACGTCCAAGATATTTCACCCACCGCCGAGGCCGTGGCGCAGGATATTGGTGCCGGCATAAGCTTCTCCACCCTGTCGGAGGAGGAGCGCGCCGCCCTCGCCCCGCAGCTGGTGGTGGTGGCTGCGCCTCCGGATAGTGCCGGTGCCGTGTGCGCTCGCGCGTTGAACACCTATGCGCCTCGACCGGAGGCGGGCTACCCCGGCGCCGTGGTGACGGATGTTGCCTCGGTGAAGGTGCAGCCGCTGGCTGATGTGCTTGCCTCGGGTGCGGATGCGTCGCGTTACGTGGGTTCGCATCCGATGGCTGGGCGTGAGAAGTCGGGCCCGGTGGCTGCTCGCGGTGAGCTGTTCCAGGCGCGTCCGTGGATTATCTGCGAGCACGATTCGGTTCGCCCTGAGTGTGTGCGTCTGGTGCGTTCTGTGGCGGTGGAGCTGGGCGCGATTGTGACTTCTTTGAGCGTTGAGGAGCACGATCAGACGGTTGCCCTGATCTCTCATGTGCCGCAGGCGATGAGCTCGCTTCTGGCTTCGCGTCTGCAGGACACTCCGCTGTATGCGCTGTCCCTGGCGGGTCAGGGTTTGCGCGATACGGTGCGTATTGCGGCTTCGGACCCGACGCTGTGGGTGCAGATTTTTGCGGCGAACGCTGACCCGATTGTGAAGACCCTCTACGGTGTGCGTGATGACCTGAACCGCCTCATCGCAACGCTGGAGAACCCGACGGCTTCTGGTGCTCGCCTGGATTTGGCGCAGCTGATGAGCGAAGGCAATGCGGGCGTTAGCCGCATTCCGGGTAAGCACGGTACGGCCCCCGCCGCGTTCGCGAAGATGACGGTGCTGGTGGACGACACCCCCGGCACGTTGGCTCGTTTGCTTGCCGAGATTGGCGAGCTGGGCGCGAACCTTGAAGATTTGCGTCTGGAGCACTCGACGGGTGCCCCGGTGGGTATGGCTGAAATCTCGGTCAATCCGTCTATTCATGAGGCGCTAGTCCGCGATTTGTCGGCTCGCGGTTGGCGTGTTGTGAAGTAGAGTTAAAGCTGTATTTTCCGGCATAAAGTTTGAGACGAATTTTAAAGGAGTGCTGATGCACGAGAACCCTAAACTGACGATTGCTATTGACGGTCCTTCCGGTTCCGGTAAGTCGTCTGTGTCTAAGGAAGTTGCACGCCACTTTGGTCTGGCGTACCTGGACACCGGTGCAATGTACCGTGCCGCAACCTACCGTGTGCTGGAACTTGGCATTGACCTGAACGATGCCGAGGCGATCGCGAAGGCTGTCGAGGAGATGCCCCTGGTGTTCGGTACGAACGTTAAGGAAGAAGAGATTCTGATGGGCTCGACCGATATCCGTGAGGAGATTCGTAGCGAGCGCATTTCTTCGGCGGTGTCTGCTGTGGCTTCGGTTCCGGCGGTTCGTGAGCACCTGATTGGCCTGCAGCGTTGGATGATTGACCACGCTATTAACGGCATGGTCGCTGAGGGCCGCGACATCACCACCGTGGTTGCTCCTGACGCTGATGCGCGCATCCTGCTGACTGCTTCTGAAGAGGTGCGCATGGCGCGCCGCGGCCTGGAGAACGCGGAGAAGTCCGGCGCTTCGGGTGACTTGAGCAAGCAGATCGCTGAGCGTGATGCGAAGGATTCGAAGGTCAACAACTTTATGGAAGCTGCAGAGGGCGTGACCCTGGTGGATAGCTCGGATCTTGATTTTAATGCGACGGTCTCTGCAGTGATTAACGCTGTGAATGACCAGTTGAAGGCGAAGCGCGCGGGTTAGGCCCCGCCGAAACGCTGGGGGAGTGGTGCATCCGCTCCCGATAAGACGTTGAGCCGCGCTCGCGTGCTGACCTGTGGGTTGGGCGCGGGGCGGGTAGAGAAAGGAATGCGCATGGCTGAGGACGCTATCCGCGACGATTACGAAGATAAGTACCTGGGTGGTGGCGAGGACGACGTTACCGAGCGCCTCGCTGAGATTGATGATGAGACCGCTGACCAGCGTGCTCAAGCTCTGCTTGAGGGTCTTGAGGATTACGACCTGGATGAAGAGGACCGCGCCCTGCTGGGTGCCTGGGGCTTCGACATTGAGGAAGAGGAAGAGCAGCTCGCTGATCCGGTAGTGGCGATTGTTGGCCGCCCGAACGTGGGTAAGTCGACCATCATTAACCGTATTCTGGGCCGCCGTGAAGCGGTGGTTGAGGATAAGCCGGGTGTGACTCGTGACCGCGTGTCCTATAAGGCTGAGTGGCTGGGTAAGAGCTTCACCCTTGTTGATACCGGTGGTTGGGAGTCTGACGCCCGCGGTATTGACGCTCAGGTTGCTGAGCAGGCTGAGATTGCTGTGGAGCAGGCCGACGTTGTGGTCCTGGTGGTGGACGCCCGCGTGGGTGTGACCGCTTCGGATGAGCAGATTGTGCGTATGCTGCGCCGCGTGAAGAAGCCGATCATTCTGATTGCTAACAAGATTGACGACGCTCACCTGGAGCCGGAGATTTATAACCTCTGGTCGCTGGGTATGGGTCAGCCGTTCCCGGTGTCGGGCCTGCACGGTCGTGGCCTGGCGGATGCCCTGGATGAGATCCTTGAGGTCATGCCGGAGCACTCGCAGTTCGCTCAGCCGGAGGCACTGGGCGGCCCGCGTCGTGTGGCTCTGGTGGGTCGCCCGAACGTGGGTAAGTCCTCGCTGCTGAACAAGCTGGCAGGTTCTGAGCGTGCCGTGGTGAATGACCTGGCTGGTACCACTCGTGACCCGATTGACGAGATTATTGAGCTGGGCGGCTACCCCTGGCGTTTCGTGGATACTGCGGGTATTCGCCGTCGCCAGCACATGGCTAAGGGCGCGGAGTTCTACTCTTCGCTGCGTACCCAGACCGCTCTGGAGCGTTCTGAGGTTGCCGTGGTGCTGCTGGACGTTTCCGAGCCGATTTCTGAGCAGGATGTGCGTATCGTACAGACTGTGATTGATTCGGGTCGTGCGATGGTCCTGGCATTCAATAAGTGGGATACCCTCGATGAGGATCGCCGCTACATGCTCGAGCGTGAGATTGAGCGCGACCTGGCGCACGTGCAGTGGGCTCCTCGCGTGAACATTTCGGCGAAGACCGGCTGGCATAAGGACAAGCTGGTGCCCGCCCTGGAGCGCTCGCTGGAGTCGTGGGATTCGCGTATTCCGACCGGTCGCCTGAACGCGTTCCTGGGCGAGATTGTGGCCGCGCATCCGCACCCGCTGCGTGGCGGTAAGCAGCCGCGTATTCTCTTCGGTACTCAGGTGTCTTCGCGTCCGCCGAAGTTCGTGCTGTTTACGACCGGTTTCTTGGATCCGGGTTACCGCCGCTTCATTACGCGTCGTCTGCGCGAGACCTTTGATTTCACGGGTACTCCGATTGAGATTTCGATGCGTGTGCGTGAGCGCCGCTCCCTGGGTGAGCGTCAGAGCGCGAAGGCTAAGAAGGGCAAGGGCGGCCGCCGCTAGTAGCGGGGGTCTGCCCGATGCCGTGGTGCTGGGCTGATCCCTTGCTAGGCTTAGCCCCTTGCTAGGCTGTGGTTCTGGGCGGGCCCCCACGCGCTGAATCCTGCGCAGAAAATCTGCACGGAAAATCTGTGCGGAAAAGATTTTTAAGATTTTTTCTAAAAATGGGGATTCTGGCTTGCGTGGGGGTTGAAAGCCCGGTATAGTTATTCGAGTGTTCAGGGGAAACCTTGAAAACAATATCGTGAATAACGAATCGGGTTGTGGCGCAGCTTGGTAGCGCACTTGACTGGGGGTCAAGGGGTCGCAGGTTCAAATCCTGTCAACCCGACAGATAAAGCTCCGGAAGGTTTTTCCTTCCGGAGCTTTTTTGTATGCCGTTTAGGGGTTCGCTGGGTTTGGTAGTTTGAGCGGTTTGTGATCAGAATATGCGCTGAATGTACTGCCGAAAGTGCCGGGGGTGCTGTTTCTTCCTTGAAATAGCGGGGGAGGGGGCTGGATGAGCCCTCAACCCGGGGTAGGCTTTAGGTTAGGTTGCAATTATGAGCTTGAATTTAAATGTTGGAATATGCCCGATTCTGTGGGTGTTAAGTGGTACATTGGGTACACAAGGAATTGCGTTTTTGGGAATAAGGATTCATTGTCCTGCCCCTGAAATTCTCTTGACAAATCAAGGAATATTTAGGTTTCTGTGACAAAAACGCTGGTTCAACACACTAAATTTCATAGCCGCAAAACCAACACGAACCCAAGTGAAGGCATATATCCCCAAGGGATAGCGTCCTTAACGCATCAAACAGCTAGGTGCACGCACCTACAACACACGGCACACACGCCGCCACAAGCGTCACTGGGAAGGTTTTACGGCACAACTCGATCCCGCCCCCGTGGGCTGGAAAGGAACACAGTACATCATGTGGCAGCAAGTCTACGACCCGCTGAACTCGAGCGCACTCTCCGCACTCGTGGCAGCAGTCCCGATTATTTTCTTCCTTCTGGGCCTCACCGTCCTGAAGCTCAGCGGTATTAAATCTGCCGTTATCTCCCTCGTCATTGCACTGGTCATCGGTTGCGCTATCTTCGGTATGCCCATCACCGCCGGTGCAGGCTCCATCCTCTACGGCTTCCTCTCGGGCATGTGGCCCATCGGCTGGATCGTGCTCATGGCTGTGTGGCTCTACCGCATTTCCGTGCGTTCTGGCGGCTTTGAAATCGTCCGCTCCTCCATCTCCTCCATCTCTACCGACCAGCGCGTCCAGATGCTGCTGATCGCATTCTGCTTCGGTGGCTTCCTCGAAGGCGCTGCAGGCTTCGGTATCCCGATTGCTATCTGTGCTGCACTGCTCGTGTCCCTGGGCTTCAACCCGCTCAAGGCCGCAATGTTCGCGCTGATCGCTAACGTGAGCTCCGGTGCATACGGCGCTATCGGTATCCCCGTGACCACCGCAGCAACCCGCGGTGGCGTGGACCTGCACGCACTGTCCATCGAAATGGTCCTGGTTCTCCAGATCATGGCGGCTCTCATCCCCGTACTGCTCGTTGCTATTCAGGACGGCATCCGCGGTATCCGCGAAGTCGGTCTGGTAGCCCTGATGGTTGGTGTCATCTACTCCGGCGGCCAGTCCGTTCTGCTCGCAACCCTGGGTAACCCCGAGCTCGTCGACATCATCCCGCCGCTGATGGCACTGATTGCTCTGGCACTCGTCATGCAGAAGTGGCAGCCCAAGCACATCTTCCGCGAGCCCACCGCTCCCTCCCTGGAAGAAGTTCAGGCTCAGCAGAGCACCAAGCACACCGGTGGCGAAATCCTCAAGGCATGGAGCCCCTTCGTCTACCTGTCCGTCGTGATTCTGCTCTGGTCCACCGCTCTGAAGCCCCTCTTCGCTGCTAAGGGCGCCCTCGGCTTCACTAACATTACCTTCCCTGTTCCGTGGCTACACCAGAGCATCTCGCAGGCGGCACCGATCGTTGCAACCCCCAAGCCTATTGACGTGACCTACACCTGGAACATTGTGGGCGCATCCGGTACCGCAATTCTGGTGGCAGCCATCATCACCATCCTGACCTCCTCCATCAGCTGGGGCGAGGCTATCGAGGAACTCGGTGCAACCTGGAAGCAGCTGCAGACCCCGATCATCATGATCTGCCTGGTTATGTCCGTTGCTAACGTCATGAACTACGCGGGTATGATTACCTCCATCGCACTGGCTGTTGCCGCTGTGGGCGCTATCTTCCCGCTGCTGTCCCCGATCATCGGTTGGATCGGCGTGTTCGTGACCGGCTCCGTGGTGAACAACAACATCCTCTTCGCAGGTCTGCAGGCTACCACCGCACAGCAGATTGGCGTCAGCCAGACCCTGCTGGTTGCATCTAACACCGCCGGTGGTGTGATGGCGAAGATCGTTTCCCCGCAGTCCATTGCAATTGCAGCTGCTGCTGTGAACAGCGCCGGCGAGGAATCGAAGATTACTTCCATGGCGATCAAGTACAGCGCAGCACTGCTGGCTATCACCTGTGTTTGGGTTTACGTCCTGTCCCTGGTTGTTTCCTAAACAGCGTGAAGCTCCGATGCGTGTAGCCCGCTCCGGTTGAGAGCGAGGCGCCGCAATACGGTCTGTATCAAGCCCCCTTCTACTTCGGTAGGAGGGGGCTTTTACGATATCTGGGCTTGGTAGGGCGCGTGGTGGGATGCGCGGCTGATGGCTCGAAGGGGAGCGGTGAGGGGCCAATACCGGGGAGCGTAAATATGCACATAAATATCATTTGTGCACACTTAAGGTTATCCTATCCTGAACTCATGGGGGGAGACCTGATAGCTTAGACAGATAAAGTCATGAGCACCTAGTTAGCGGGAATAATCCCGCTTTCTTTCAGTTAAAACCAGGGAACAACTTCAGCCCCTGGGAACTGGTGACCATAACGCTTCACCGATGGGCCACTCCACCACATAGGGGAGGAACCCATCGGTTTTATGCGGCCTAGCGCTTCCATACAGCACAGGAGCCGTATCGGAAGAAGCAACCGCAACAACGCACAGACCGAAAGGAACACCCGCCCTATGTGGCAGCAAACCTACGACCCGCTGAACTCACCGGTGCTCTCCGCACTGGTCGCAGCAGTACCCATCATCCTCTTCCTGCTGGGCCTGACCGTCCTGAAACTCAGCGGCCTCAAGTCAGCACTGCTGACCCTCGGCACCACCCTCATCATCGGCTGCGCCGTCTTCGGCCTGCCGATTACCGCAGGTGCCGGCTCCATCCTCTCCGGCTTCCTCTCGGGCGCATGGCCCATCGGCTGGATCGTGCTCATGGCGGTGTGGCTTTACCGCATCGCCGTGCGTGCCGGTAACTTCGACATCGTGCGCGCCTCCGTCTCCTCCATCTCGAACGATCAGCGCATCCAGGTGCTACTGATTGCCTTCTGCTTCGGTGGCTTCATCGAAGGCGCGGCAGGCTTCGGCATCCCGATCGCTATCTCCGCGGCGCTGCTGGTATCCCTGGGGTTCAACCCCCTCAAAGCATCCATGCTGGCGCTGGTAGCTAATGCCGCATCCGGCGCCTACGGTGCTATCGGTATTCCCGTGACCACCGCAGCTAAGGTCGGCGGCCTGGACACCGCACACCTGTCCGCAGGCATGGTCCCGGTACTGCAGATTTTCGTGGCAATCGTGCCGGTGCTGATGGTCGCCATCCAGGACGGTATGCGAGGCATCCGCGAAGTCGGTCTCGTAGCGCTCATGACCGGTGTCATCTTCTCCGGCGGTCAGGCAGCTATCCTGATGCTGCTCGGCTCTCCCGAACTGGTCGACATCATCCCGCCGCTGCTGTCCCTGGTGGCGCTGGCACTTGTCATGCGTTCCTGGCAGCCCAAGCACATCTACCGTGAATCCACCGCTCCCAGCCTCGAAGAAGTTCAGGCTCAGCAGAGCGTCAAGCACACCGGCGCTGAGATTGTTAAGGCGTGGAGCCCCTTCATCTTCCTCTCCGCAACCATCCTGCTCTGGTCCACCGCGCTCAAGCCCGTGTTCGCAACCACCGGCCCGCTCGGTGCCGCAACCCTGGCGTTCCCCATCCCCGGCATTCACGAGGCCATCACCACCGGCGCCGGTAAGACTGTGACCGCGATGTTCTCCTGGAACACCCTGGGCGCATCCGGCACCGCAATTCTGGTGGCGGCACTCATCACCATCCTGACCTCCTCCATCAGCTGGGGTGAAGCCTTCGAAGAATTCGGCGGCACCTGGAACCAGCTGAAGATGCCGATCCTCATGATCTGCCTGGTCATGTCCGTCGCAAATGTCATGAACTATGCCGGTATGACCACCTCCATCGCTCTGGCGCTCGCGGCAGCCGGCCCGGTCTTCCCGCTGCTGTCCCCAATCATCGGTTGGATTGGTGTGTTCGTGACCGGCTCCGTGACGAACGCTAACGTGCTCTTCGCGGGCCTGCAGTCCACCACCGCAGCCCAGATTGCTGTTGACCCGACCCTGCTCGTTGCCGCAAACACCGCCGGTGGCGTGATGGGCAAGATCGTTTCCCCGCAGTCCATCGCAATCGCGGCGGCCGCAGTAAATAGCGCCGGCGAGGAATCGAAGATTACCTCCATGTCCATTAAGTACAGCGCTATTCTGCTGGGCCTGGTCTGCCTCTGGTCCTTCGCTCTGTCGCTCATGATGGGCTAAAGACCGATACCGGATTCGGCGTAACCCTGCGTAGAAACCCCTCGATGAGAACCCTGCAATTTTCTCTGCAGAAGACGATTCGAGGGGTTTCACGCATATTCAGGAAGTTCCAACAGACCGGGAAGAGGCGTAGAATTACTTCTTGTGCTTGCTCCTGCATCATTCTGCGCATCACCACAGATTGTGCTCCAGAAGAAAGAACGGGCAGGCGCCTCATAGAACACCTACTGCTTAAGGAAAAACAATGCAGGCGCTCGCAACGATTACTACTGTCTTTGCCTTTATTGCTATAGCTATTCATGTCTACATCTGGATTATTGAATCCTTCCTCTGGACCAAGCCCAAGGGCCGCGAAACCTTCGGAATGACCGAAGAATTTGCCGAGTCCACCAAGGAGATGGCGGCAAACCAGGGCCTGTACAACCTGATGCTCGCCTGGATCGCCGCAACTGGTCTGCTCGCATTCTGGTTCGGCTCCCCGCAGGTGGGCGTGGCGCTCATGTTCGCAGGTCTGGGCTCCATGGCGGTTGCCGGTGCCTACCTGTTCCTCACCTCTCCGGATAAGCGCAAGCCGGCGCTGATTCAGCTGACCCCGCCGCTGCTGGCGCTGATTTTCCTCTTTGTAACGATCTAATCCTGTGACGATCTAATTCAGAGCGGAACCTCTCAACGTATAGAAGCCGCGTGTTTACTTCACCGAAGTGGCACGCGGCTTTTCTCTGCCCTGGCATACCTTCGCGCCAGAGGCTCAATGCTTAGGTGAAAAGACCCGAACAGCCGCGCCGATGCGAGCCCACCAGATGCGCATCCACCATGCCGACCGCGCACATGAGCGCATAGGCGGTCACCGGACCCAAAAATACTCCACCCAGTGCCTTAAAAGACTTGGCAAGAAGCGCGGACTCGGGCGTATCGGTAGGAATATCCTCCAGGGTATGCGGCGTAATCGTCTCGCTCGGCGCGAAGGACCACAGCCACGCCGGCAGCCCGCCCGGTACCCGTGTGCCGTCAGATAGGGTGCGCTCGCACATCCGGTTCAGGTCTTCATCGCTGAGGGTACGAACTCGACGGCGGCGAGTATTCGGCGCCTCAACGCTATCCGTAGTGGTCGGGGTAGAAGAGGGGGCGATGAGGGGAAGATGAATGTCCTCCGCGGAGGTGTCACGCGCCTCGGTGGCAAGCTCACGCATCCGAAGGGCCAGCCGCGCGTTGGAGATGACCGCACGAATCTTCCGCTCGTTACGGATAATGTCTTCGTCCTGGAGGAGTCGCGCAACATCCCGGTCGGTGAACGCAGCCACGCGTTCGGGATCGAAACCCTCGAAAGCGCGACGAAATGCTTCGCGGCGGGCAAGAATTGTTCGCCAGGAGAGCCCCACCTGAAAAGCCTCGAGGCTCAGGGCTTCGAAGAGTCCCCGCTCATCGGTGATGGGCATGCCCCATTCGGTGTCGTAGTAGTCGCGCAGAAGTTCGTCGGTTACCCACGTGGGGTAGCTCGGGGTGTTTTTGAGGGCTTTGGCGGGAATGTTAGGTTGCGAGGTCATGGTTTCTCCTCTCTGAGATTGCTGATCTGATCCAAGTATTTCGGAAGCATGTTCTACTTAAACAGTAGCTCTACCGTGAGTAAATCGCAACTATATTCGATTACGTGTCGTGTTGCGGGTCAACAAAACCGAAAACAGGTACAAAAAGGGTGGGGTACGCACCCAGTGTATACCCCACCCCTGCATACCCCACCCCGTCATGAGCCTCGAAGACTAGCCGGCAGGTGCTAGAAGAGCCGCGCCTCCCGCACCTCTTCCGGCTCCTCCAAATCGAGGAGGAACTGCTTACGCTCAACCCCGCCAGCGTAGCCGGTCAAGCTACCGTCAGCACCAATAACGCGGTGGCACGGAATCATAATAGAAACCTTATTACGGCCGACCGCCTGACCCACAGCCTGCGCCGGGGCACCCGGGCCAACCGCACGCGAAATCTCGCCGTAAGTGGTGGTGTACCCGGCAGGAACAGTCTTCAGATGCTCCCACACAATCAGCTGAAAATCGGTGCCCTCAGGATCTAGCGGCAACGTAAAAGAAGTGCGCTTGCGCTCAAAATACTCAGAGAGCTGCACCGTAGCCAGCTCAAGAAGTTGCGCCGCCGTATACTCGCCGGCAGGCTCATCATCTTCCGCCGTACCGTGCTCCCGCAGGTAGGCTCCGGGATTCTCGATGAGTTCACCGAGCTCATGGGGGAGCGGAAAATGCGCCTGATCCTCGTACCAGATGCCCACAATCGCATCCGCGCGGGCGGCGATGTAGAGCACACCGAGGGGGCTCGAGTAGCGAGTGTGCCAGCGCGTGAACGCTTCCGGCGGCTGCGGCGAATCGGTCGCTTTGATCATGCTCTTCCTCGTTAGCTCGTGGGCGTGTACTGCAGATGGTTATTAGGGGCAAATATCCCTTTCAACCATCATAGGGGAGGGGCGCCTCCGTACCGTACCCGCAGCGGGTTTTGTCTATAACTGCGCTATATATGAGATGTATGCACCACCGTTTGTACCACCGTTGAAACATCTCAGGATGCCCGCCAATTTTGATTGAGCCCCAAGAGCTGGCATTCTGTGAAGTACACACCGATACACCGCAATTCAATACTCCGGCTTCTCCACCCCGCACCGGGTGGGGGTGACCTGTGTTTCTCGTGCCTTACCGATGGGTTCAACGATGACTGAAATTGCAAGGAGAAACATGGAAGACCTGAAAGATATCCGCCGGCAACTCAACGAAAACCCGGAGAGCCGAGAGCTCAATAACCGTTACGCGCAGGCGTGCCTCGACATCGCGAAAGAATATACGGTTATGTCCCAGGGGCATATCTTTATTTGCTCGCCCTCAGATCTTGAAGCTGTACAGTACGTTATGGCCAAGATCCCTAACGTTTCGCTTCTAGAGGGCGAAACTTTAGCGGAATACAAACGCCTGAAGAGAGCCGTTACCCAGGCTCGTATGAATAGAGGTAGGCCCGGTAGCAAGATGGGCAATTACTATGCCTTGATCCTTTTTATCGTGATGCCTTCCATGGCGGCACCGGTTCTTCTGCTGTGGGAGCTCACCGTGCTGGGCTCGGATCACACTCGCGACCCGAGAGCCCTCATCTATCTGATTCCTGTCGCTCTCATTACCGCGGCGCTCCTCTGGATAGGATGGCTTGTTGAACGAATCCCCGGTTGGAAATATAACGCTCTGATCGTTCAAGAGAACGAAAAGGCAGAACTAGCCAAAGCCGAAGCTGTAGCGCGTCGAAGTGCTGAATCAGCCGTTGAGAAATAATCGTTGGTTTGGACTCTGAACCGTGATTTTAATGTAAATGTGCCGCCTCACTGATACCGGTGAGGCGGCACACTCATGCTGTCTAGGAGGTGGCGAAGGTCGCTACTTAGCGGCTGCTCCGTCAGAATTACGCTTCGTCAGAATTACGCGCGGTCAGCGTTGCCCTCCGTGTGGTGCAGGTGCGGCAGGTGGATTGAGTGTAGATCGTGACCGAGCACATCGTGCGCATCCGGGTCCTCGTTCGGGAGCACATGCGAGTACTTGGAGTAGTAGCGGTACAGCGCGTAGGCACCAATCACAGTCAGCACGATAGCAATATCCAGCGCCCACGGCACAGCGGCGGCAGAATACATAACGGAGAAGAGCACCAATAGCCAGGAGAGAGTAGCTGCAAGAACCGAAATGTTCATAGCAATAATTGCAAGCTTGCGGCGACGGACATCAACCATAATCGGTGCGGGGAAAACCCGCTCCCTCCTTCCAACGGAGCATCTCTCCGTTCTCACGAGCACCGGAAGGTGCCGGATGTGTAACCAACCGCCATCTTCGGCGGCCAGAACAGGAGCAATAAGCCTATATATCTATGATACGGCGCGTGAAGTAGACATCAAGGGTATATAAACGCTGTTAGACCAACCCCATACAATATGTGAATAACTGTCTCAGCAGAGGAGTAGATGACGATACAGGTCACTCGGTGAAGATAACTGTGGCATGATTAAGAAACTGAACACAACCACACCCATACGACATATGATGATGCCAGCGACGGTGCCGTCATAATGAGGAGAGCCATCGAGATGACGACTTTCACCGGTGATTGGGGCAGCGCTGAGCGCGTTTCTGCTTACTTCCGTGACCGATACCGTGCCCACGATCAATGCGGAACCCTTGAACTTAACAACCCGCACGCTGCCAAGAACGCTTACGCGGCTCTTTTCCTGGGACTGAACGACTCAGCAGGGCAACCGACGAACGCCTCCCTCGCCGTGGAGGCGCTACACCTGAGCGCCTCCGAATGCCGAACCGTAGACTTGGGGTTTGATTTCTCCCCCTTCTACTCGGTGCCTCCTCTGAACCCTCCCGTATGCCACCTGGTGATGGGCGCAGACTTTGGTCCCGCCAATCAGAAGTATGCGCTGTCCAGCCTGTACGGAACGCCTCGACTGTACCTGGTAACCGGTGATGCGCCGGATAAGAACCCCCAGGGGTTCTACGCCAAGCTCGCCCTTTTTGCTTCGAAACTGAGCGCCGCCGAAACTTGGAACCGTACTAAGGTGTACGTGCTGGCCTCCCACTTTACCGGGGTAGCCAATGAGAAGCTGGGGCCCGGCTACGAATCATTCACCACTTATTCTGTGCCTATGAAAGGCGCGCCCGGCACCGCTAAGGGGCAGCGTGAAGAGATCGTTAACCTCAGCCTGCACAGCTCGTTCAAGCCCCGCGTTTTCTGGAAGGACCACTCGGCTTTTCCCGCAGATGGCCGCGGTAAAACCCCCTGCATTGAAGGCAACGAGCTCATCAAGTCCACCCCGGAAATCGGTTCCTCTCTGAGCGCTGAGGAAATCGCCGAGATATTCGGGAATAAGAGCACCCTGAACGTCTACATCTACCGCATTAGTGTTCCGCAGATTTTGGGTATGGGACCTCACGTCTGGGGCGCATCGCACATGCTGTGGATTTTGACGAACCACCTGCGTGAGACGGAGTACTTCCCCTTCGGAGAAGAACTGCTGCAGGACATTCAGTCGGTTGAGGCTCTCTACCAAATGACCTACAAGATGTCTGCAGGCAGCCACGCCCTGACCGCCTGGCAGGCGAACCGTATGCAGGCGGCTGAGGAATATCCCCAAGTTGAAGAGCTACCGATTGACGTGGATATCGTCCAAGGAATTATTTGGGATTTTGAGCTGGCAACCCGCGTGGCAATCGAGTTCGAGGCATACGGCGAAATAGCGTACCGAACCTCAACCTTCTCGAAGGACCCGAACGCCCAATGGTACGAGGCCACCCGCAACCCCAATATTCAGGTAGACATCAAAAACGCGGCTGAGGACGAAGCATCCGCTTCCGAGAACATGGAACAGGAGATGAACTCACAGCAGATGGTCCAGGAACTGGCTGAAGGAGCCGAATGCACCGTTGTATTTGGCGTGTACCCCGGTCTGGTGGATTACCGTCGCGGCCCGAAGGACAGCCGCTGGACGAACTGCCAGCCTCTGCGTACCGTCGCCCTCATGGCGCCTGAGGAACGCTCCTTCCGTGTTGACCAGATGAATAAGGCACTCTACGAGAGTGACGAAGCTTTGGAAATGCGAATTCGGCACATGCTCCTGCCCGGTGAGGAGGGGGTAACCCCTGACCATCACCTCGTGCTTGTTTACGGGCAGGTGCCTGATATCCAGCGGGACGAAGCCCTCAACAGCCTGTTGACGCAACTTAGCGCGTACAACCCGAAGGTTATCATCCTTGAGACCGGTGCTCTGGACTACGACGAGAGGTATGAGCAGACCCCCTGCTCTACCGCGACCTACCGCACCGATGGCAAGCTCTATGAGCAGCCTATCCCTCTCTCGGAGCATTACCGTCGATGCGTGGAATGCGAACCCGGTGCGCCCTACGATGTGTCGTATCCGGCACAGTTCCAGAGCGGCACGTTCGATCATGAGGTCGCTGAGCTGACCGAGAACCTCGCCTTCACCATTCATTACGAATGGGGCTTGCCGGTGACGGTACTCCGCGTGGGCTACGCATTGCCCTATCTCTACAAGACCGAAGGCACCATGCTTATTTCTCAGGCAGTCCTTCGCCGCTTGGAAGAGCAGCTACCCACCGCCATCTTCGGCTCTCGTGAGCGTGAAGTCATTGACGCAATGGTGCTCGACCAGTACCGAGCATTTGAAGAGAAGATGGAAACCGACCCGGATGCACGTGAAGCGCTCACGAAGGCCCGCCGCGGGGTACTACCCTGGGGCGTGTAACCGTTTGCCAGCCGTACCGTTTGCCAGTCGTAGAGCCCGGCACACTAGCCGGGCTCTACGGGAGCCCTCTCAGGAAGGCTCGCAGGAAGGAAGAACAATGAACGTTGACAACAAGAAGAAGCAGCCTCGCCGTGGCGTGGGTGCCACGCTGGCCATTACTCTCGCCTGCCTGCTGACCGGATGCGGAAACATCTGGGGCTACACGCATCCCGATGGTAGCGGCGGAGGATTCGTAGAGAACCTGTTCCGCGGTATCCAGTTCGGCTCCTCGAGCACCCCCAAGAAGGGGAAAATCCCGGCCGATGCATACCCCGGAGCGGGGGAGAAGCGCATCCCCTCCGGTGCTGTTGAGCTGCTTTCTTCAACGACCCGTAACGGCCTGACCGCTCCGATCTTCCGCTCTCCGACAGGCAATATTATTTGCCAGAATATCGACGGAAAATTTGGGTGTGGAATCGTGAACTACTACGATGACAAGCCCTACGGAGTAGCAGCCGATGGTGAGCCCCTTTGGTGGATTGATTTCACTGCAGAAGAAGCACGCCTGACCTCTCACGAAACCCCTGAAACCTTTACCCAGACTGACGCTGTGCTGCTGTATAACACCAGCGTGTACAGCGGGAACATTGTCTGTGGCGCGACGGAAAAGGGCGTGACCTGCTGGGACCACACAACCGGTCACGGCGCGTTCATGAATAGGGACTCATACACGACCTTCTAAACCTATACGGAGCCTCAGAGATGCGGCGTTCCGTAAATAAACACTAATCGACGAGGGATGGAGAAAAACGATGGGAATTGCCATCGGAATTGACCTGGGCACAACCAACTCTGCCGCTGCCGTGGTGGATCCCACCGGTGTGCCGCGGATTGTGCGAAACCGCGATGGGGCAAATACGACCCCCTCTGTAGTCCTGCTACAGGACTACGGTGCTGGTGATGAGCCCCTGATTGGCGTTCAAGCAAAACAGCACGCAAGCCGTGTTGGCTCGGACGTCGCTCAGCACGTTAAGCGGTACATGGGTGAGTCCAGCTGGCGCTTCGACTCGGCTACGGGTTCCAGCTACACCTCGGAGGAAATCTCCGCAATGATTCTGCGTCGCTTGAAAGAAGACGTCGAGATGCAGATGAACGTCCCCGTCACGGACGCGGTAATTACCGTGCCTGCATACTTTGACGATGCGCGCCGCCTAGCGACCCGCCACGCCGGTGAAATTGCTGGGCTCAACGTGCTGGGCGTGCTGAACGAGCCCACGGCTGCGGCGCTCGCCTATGGTGTCTCCACCAGGGGAAATACCCATGAGACTGTCCTCGTATACGATCTGGGCGGCGGTACCTTTGACGTGACCATCCTGAACGTTTCAGGTGGCGATTTCACGGTTCTGGCAACGGATGGCGACCGCCGACTGGGCGGTTATGACTTCGACAGCGAACTGCAGCTCATGATAGACGAGCAGGTCCGTTCGCAGGGAGGTCCCAGCTGCCTCGACGACCTGAACACTCTTAACGTGGTGCGTGAACAGGCGGAACAGGTGAAGAAGACCCTGTCTTCGGCACCGACTGCCACCGTACAGATTGCTGCCGGGAACGCCTCGTACCGAGTCACTATTGAACGTGCAGAGTTTGAACGACGCATTGAGCGTCTTCTGCGCCGTACCCGTGACCTGGTCATCGACACCCTGGAATCAGCGCGTCTGAACTGGTCGGATATTTCCCGTGTGCTTCTGGTCGGTGGATCTACCCGTGTTCCTGCCGTGCGCGCAATGCTCAAGGCCCTGAGCGGAAAAGAACCTGACACGAGCATCAATCCCGATGAAGCTGTAGCTCTCGGAGCCGCGGTACAGGCGGCACTTCTGGCGCCGGAAAGCCAGGAGACCGTCGGATACCTTGGCGGCCGCTCAGCAGTTGAAGGCTACATTGGTGCTCCGGTGCGTGTGCAGGACGTGACAAGTCAGGGACTGGGCGTGCTGGTGCTGGACGAGGACGAGAAGGATGAGATCAACAGCATCATCATTCCCCGCAATACTCCTTTGCCTGCGAATGAGACGACTACCGTCAAGACCGTCTACGACTACCAGAGCGAAGTTAAATTCCGTGTGACTCAGGGAGATGACAGGGATCCAGATTTTGTCACCCTAGTGGGTGAAGCGACCCTTCGCATGCCGCCTTACCCCAAGGGCGCACCGCTATCCATCACCTACAGTTACGATCGCAATCAGATTATTCACGCGGAGGTGAAGGACCTGACCTCCGGAATCCTTCTGGGCACGTTCAGCATCGAGCGAGTGTCCAATATGAAGGAGGCTCAGGTGGAGGAATCGAAGAAGCGAATTGGTGGCATGACCATCATGTAGGTGACGGGTAGCCACATACCTGTCGGGGTGGAACCCTATAGCTTGAGGCTCGGTACCGGGCCTCAAGCACCCCTACACAAACCGTCCGTAAAACGTCTAAGAAGACCGACGAGAAAGCGATGAGGACTAGCTATCGTCATGCAGAATTACTACGAAATCCTGGAGATTGAACCGAACGCAACCGAAGCACAGGTGCGTGAGGCAATCGTTCAGAAGCGTCGTTCTGCCCGGGCACGCGCGAATCACCCGAACGCAGAAAAGCGTCACGAGAGCGAACGACTGATGCAGCTGATCGCTGAGGCAGAGAAGCACCTGCTGGATCAGCAGTCTCGTGCGGCCTACGACGCGAATCTTCAGAGCTCCCCGACAGCCCCGGCCGGTGGAAGCGCAGGGGCTGAACAAACTGTACCCGTTCAACCGAATGAGGACCCGCAACGGCAGGCCCTTGACGCTCAGCAACAGGCCGAGCAGATGCGGCGTGAGATGGAACGTTTGCGGCAGGAGATGCGCCGCAAGGAGCAAGAGCACGAGCGGGAGCTAGAGCGTTTGCGTCAGCGTGTGCCTGACGCGCCGAATACGCCGAATGCGCCGCAGCCTTCTGCGACGACGCCTCCGACTCAAGCTTTTCCCACCCAGCCTCCGGTCGCACCTACTGCACCTGAGCCTACTGCACCTGAGCCTTCTCAGAAGAGTCAGAAGCCAGAAAAGCCGAAGAAGCGCAAGGCATCTCGGAAGAAGGAGAAGCCGAAGAAAGAGGCTCCGGCTCAGCGTACCCCCGCTCCGAACGAGCCCTGGAGGACTCCGTACCGCATTCTTCCTCAGCTCGAGAGGCGGGACTCGGACCCCCAGCAGCTGGAAGCAGCACAGGCGATAGTGCAGCAGGCAGGGGCCGGGCATACCCGTGAGGCGATACGTGAAGCGCGTGAAGAGTACAAGTCCGGTCGCCGTGACGCGGCGATTGTTCAGGCGTACGCATGGGCTCTGCTGTACGACGTCTACCGTTGCACGTACGGCGGTTTTGCCGGGCCCAACCCTTACGCTGTATCACGCTCGCCGCTGGGCCTGATGGTGAGTTCTGCCCAGGTTCGTTTAGCCCAGTTGCGTTTGTCCCAGCTGAAGAGGTTGCCTCTGAACGGTTTTGCTGAAATTGAGCAGGCTGTTCAGGAGGTTCGTGGAGCTGTATCTGCCGCCCGACGACGCAGAAGCCGCCTGACCCTCATGGGGGCTATGGTCACGCTTTTCCTTGCGAATTACCTTTTCCTTCCGCAGCTTGTGGAGCTACTTGGTTTGAGCGCAATTCCTACTGATATCGCGGTATCTGTGTGGATCAAGGATCTTATACAGGTCATCCTGTTCCCGTACGTATTCATGGCGGCGGCTTTCCCCGCCCGCTGGTCCGATGACCGGGCCTTCGTGAAGCGTGCGAAGAAGAATTCTCCGTCGGCGCCTCCCGTGCCGTGGTGGTACGGGGTGAAACGAGCTGAACCGCTGACGTAGCCCTGACACGGTATTGCGACGCTGTAGCGCGGACGCCGGCTATCGAAGACATAACAAGAGACGCTAACTTACATATACATCCGCGGTATTTGCCGCGGCAAGCATACGAGTAGAAAGAGAATGACTTATGGGTATTGCAATTGGTATTGACTTGGGAACCACGAACTCTGCAGTTTCGGTGGTTCGTCCTACGGGTGTGCCTGAGGTGCTTCGCAACAAGGAAGGCGACACCGTGACCCCCTCCGTGGTGCTTTTCCAGTCCTTCGGCGGCGCGGATGAGCCTCTGGTTGGCGAGCAGGCGAAGCGCCAGGCAGCCGCGTTCCCCGAGGACATCGTCCAGTACGTCAAGCGTTTTATTGGTGACCCGACCTGGCGTTTTGACGCTTCTTCGGGTACCCAGTACACCGCTGAGGAAGTTTCTGCAATTATCCTGAAGCGTCTGAAGGAAGACGCTGAGCTTGCCCTGGGCGAAGAGGTCACCGACGCCGTCATCACCGTGCCCGCCTATTTTGATGATGCACGTCGTACCGCTACCGCCCACGCGGGTCAGATTGCTGGTCTGAACGTTTTGCGTGTGCTGAATGAGCCGACCGCTGCGGCCCTGTCGTACGGTGTGGAAGCTGATGCCAACGGCACCGTGCTGGTGTACGACCTGGGTGGTGGCACTTTTGACGTCACTATCTTGAAGATTAACGGCACCGAATTTGAGGTTCTGGCTACTGACGGTGACCGTAACCTGGGTGGTTTCGATTTCGATAACGCCCTGATGGAATACCTGAATAAGCGTCTGATGGAGCAGGGCGCTCCGGATGCGCTGGAGGATCCCTCCCTCACCGCTGCGTTGCGTGAGAAGGCTGAGTTTGCGAAGAAGGCGCTGTCGACTGTTCCGAAGACGAACGTGCAGTTCTCTGCAGAGGGCCAGCACTACCGTGTGCCGCTGACTCGTGAGGAGTTTGAGGAGTGCACGGTCAGCCTTCTGAACCGTACCCAGGAGGTTCTCGAGGACGTTCTGAGCGCGGCGAAGCTGACCTGGGCTGATATCGATAAGGTGCTACTGGTGGGCGGCTCGACTCGTATGCCTGCGGTTCGAACCCTGGTGGAGCGTATCTCCGGCAAGACCCCTGAGCTCGATATTAACCCTGATGAGGCGGTCGCTCTCGGCGCTGCAGTTCAGGCAACCCTGTCTGGCGACGTGGAGGTCAGCACGGAGCAGGTTGGTTCTAAGGCAACTGTTGAGGGCTTCCTGGGCGGTAGCGTCAAGATTAGCGACGTGACCAGCCAGGCACTGGGCATTATCCTCTACAACGCCGACGGTTCGACGTTTAACCATGTGGTGATTC